>JGI994J12354_10005055_pt1 | contig 11516 bp, 10 predicted proteins | sample IntmicLarv3ML3BL_FD_12354 | JGI IMG/M metagenome (IMG submission 12354) | reverse complement strand
AGCCATCCGTGCCGCTCAACTGACATTGATGGAAGCCGCCGGCCTCGGCTACGACCAGCTTGAATACGCTTACATATCGGGGGCCACCGGAACATATGTGGACGGTAAAAAGGCAGCCTATCTCGGATCTGTTCCAAGCTATGCCAAAAATATTGTTCAATTCGGGAACACCTCTATCGGTTTGGCGCGAAAATTAGCGATTCACCCCGAAACGCTCGATACCGTTTCCGAAATGGCAAAAAGAATTCAAGCCGACCATTTAATGATGGCGACATCTCAGACATTCAAAGACATTTACATTTGCGAGCTGTCCTATTGGGAGCAAGGCATGCCTATGGAGATGTATGACGAAATGCTGGGAATGTTTAATCTGCGTCCGTTCCCGCACGACGAGCCGAATCCGAATGTCGAGCGCCGTGTTGTTCGAGACATCGACGACGTTGGCGAAGGCGGCATTAAAATGGTGGAGCGTATCGGCGTCCATTTAGAAGCGCCGGCAAAAGGCTGTATATTCTGTCACAAATGTGAAAAATCATGCCCGGAAAATGCAATTACAATTCGCAAAAGCGAACCCGATAATTACATTGTCATCGACAGCCAGAGATGTCTCGGCTCAAGCTGTAAGCGATGCATTACAAACTGTCCGAAAAGTGCCGTCAATCATACCATATTAAAAGTCGTCAGAAAAGAAGAAAATTAAACTGCCTATGCGGGTTTATTTTTCTTTTTTTACTTTTTCCCTTTCTTTTTTCTTTTTTTTCATTTCTTTTTTCCTTTCTTTTTTTCCTTTCTTTTTTTCCTTTCTTTTTTCTTTTTTTCATTTCTTTTTGCCTTTATTCAAACTTACAAAACGTATAAAACCGAATTTTTAAATATTCGGAGTTCTGATAACATCTTGGCTAATACAACCCACCCGGCGAAATGAAAAAGAAACATAGTGCTGAAGGCGGTTTTTGTAAAAATAGAGGAAGGAAGGTAATGTTCGTACCGACAACTTTTTTTGACGCAATTTATGATTATGATGATGCTGAATACGTAATATACGGTGTCCCGTTCGATAATACATCCTCTTTCCGTACCGGCAGCCGCTGGGCGCCGGACAGAATGAGAGAAGTGGCAATCAACTTTGAAGTTTACAATCCGAAATATGATTTGGATATGACCGATATTCTGGTTCATGATGCCGGAAATGTTTTTGTGTCTGTCAATATTGACGAAACGCTGGAATGGGTGTATGAAGACGCGAAGAGAATTGTCGATGACAAGAAATTTCCGATAATGCTCGGCGGCGAACATTCGCTTTCGTATGCGCCCGTCAAAGCCTGCTATGATGCCTGCGATGAGAAGGATGATTTTGCCGTCCTCGTTTTAGACGCGCATTTTGATTTGAGAACGGATTTCCGCGGCTTAAAAAACAATCACGCCTGCGTTTCCAGACACATCATCGACAACATCACGAAAAACTACGTTTCGATCGGAATCCGCAGCGGACCCCGCGAAGAATGGATGCATGCCAAAGATACCGGCATAAAATACTTCTCGGCAGACGATGTTTGTGAGATGGGAATTAAAGAAATCATAAAAGAGACGGCAGAATACTTAAACAGCGACCACATTTATTTGTCACTCGACATGGACGCGCTGGATCCGGCCTACTGCCCCGGCCTTGGAACGCCCGAGCCGTTTGGAATGACAGACAGAGAAGTGCGGGAAGTGCTCCGCGCATTTGCACCCAAAACCATCGGCTTTGACATCGTTGAAATCGCGCCCGAATACGACAACGGACAATCCGCCATCTTGGCGACAAAATTAATGCGCGAATTTATTTTTGCACGCGAAGCAAGCCGAAAATAAATCGGAAACAAAAAAAGAATTCAAACAAAAGCGGGAAGACAAAAATTCCCGCTTAAATAACATAAATCGGCAACGATTGTTTTTTTAAAATTTACATGTTTTTTTTGATTTTTTGCCCTTCTTTTTGCCGCAGCATTTTCCGCCTTCGCATTCGTAATGCTTCAAAAGAAAAACGAGAGCAAGTGGGATTAAAATAACGAGTAAGAGCTTAAGAAGTTTTTTCATTTTTATTCTCCTCGGACTGTAATTCATTTTTGATTTGTCGGCACATCTGCCGATACAATATCTTCGGATGAACTTCCATATAATACTGCGTATGCAAACGGACAGAATAATCGACATGTGAATGAGAATGAAAAACGGTTACGAATCAGACATCCGGCGGAATTGTTTCAAGTTTTCCGAGTATGCTCCAGATTAATGTTCCCGTGTGCATCGGAAGGTTTTGGTCGTAGCTGACATCGGAAAGTGTTTTTAATCCGGAAGCTGCGCGAAGGAAAAGCTCCTGGTTCTCATCGCGGAGGACCTCCATAATTTCAACGACGGAACGTCTGATATTTCTCGGAACGGAAGTATCGTTTGCAATCATATCCAATTCAACGATACATTGATCAATAGTTTTTTTGTATTCTTCGGCTGACATGAAAATCACCTGAGTAAAAGTTATTAAATCCGTATCAAATAATTGCCCAACATATAATTGATCGTAAAAATCTGCATCAGTCAGACCGCTGTCTGCGATCGACAGACGGATTTAAAATAACTTGTAATAAAATTTAATTCGTCTCTTGCGAACAATGAGCTAAGTAGAGTATATCTTTCATTTAAATTTAACCTTTCGAGAAAGAAGAAGGAAAAGGCGGCAGCAGATAGAAAAACATCAAATCTGCCGTTCTCTTCGATTTTGAAAAAACCTTTTAGAAGTTAAGTATAAGAAAAAGCAACTCTTTATATTTTTCATAGAAGGGAAAATTATGACTGACGAGAATGTAAAAAAAATATCCAGATTCCTTGAAAGCGGTGGCACAATGCTTGCAAACCATTGCGACAAGTGCGGTGCGCCTCTTTTCAGATTTAAGGGAGAAATTATTTGTCCGCTTTGCAGCGGCACGGAAACGGACAGTGTGCCGACACCTGTTTCAAAAGATAAAATGCCGGTTATCCGCTCTCCCGGCGTTCCGGCAAAGAAAACAGACATGCCGCAGAAATCCGAAAAGAATAAAACAAAAACCGCGCCGGAAAATTCAAATGAACCTAAGGCGGATTATACGATAGAAGCAACCGCTTATTCCGCCGAGGAAGAACATCTCCGCAAGCTGATTCTTTTGAAACTGTCCGCCGTCGCCGAAGAAATGCAGGACGAAACCGACCCGCGCCGCATTTTTGAAATTTTGGAAATTATTGAGAAAGGATTAGACCTTATCGAGCGGCTTTATTAACGCCGCCAACTTTTTTTATTTTTTTGTTTTTAATTCGCCGACAGATTTCTCTTATTTACAAAAGATGTGATTGTTAATGATGGAACTTCCCGAAGCTTATACCATTTCAAAACAAATGCAACCCCTTTGCGGCCGAACCATTCAAACCGTCATTGCCAACAAATCGCCTCACGGATTTGCATTTTATAACGATGACCCCAAAAATTATCCGGCTCTGCTTGAAGGAAAGACAATTCGAAAAATAAAATCTGTCGCCGGTTATGTTGAAATGGAAACAGACAAAGAAACGATTCTTCTTGGAGAAGGTATCAATATCCGATTGTTTGAGGCAGAGGAAAAAATTCCGGAAAAACATCAACTATTATTGGAATTCGATGACAAATCCGCTTTGGTTTGCACGATTCAAATGTATGGCGGCATGTGGGCGTTTCCGAAGGGGAAAATGGATAATCCGTATTATACGGCCGCTCGGGAAAAGCCGTCGCCTCTCTCCGATGAATTTACACGAAAATATTTTGAAAATATGATGGCAGAAACAAAACAAACCTTAAGTGTGAAGGCATTTCTGGCAACCGAACAAAGAATTCCGGGGTTGGGCAACGGTGTTCTCCAGGATATTTTATTTAATGCCGGCATTCATTCGAAAAGGAAAATAAATTCATTGACGGATGCCGACAAGAAAAAACTATTTGATTCGATTCAAAAAACACTTCAAAAAATGGCGGATGACGGCGGCCGCAACACCGAAAAGACCCTGTTTGGAAAAGCCGGCGGATACAAAACCATTCTGTCAAGTCAAACGCTTAAACTTAAAAATCCGTGTCCGATTTGCAACGGACCGATTTCAAAAGAGCAATACTTGGGAGGGGCGATTTATTTCTGCTCAAATTGCCAGAAAATTTAAACGCCTTTTCATATTTAATTTATAATTTAATTTATTTTTGAGATTCCAAAAAGGAAAGATAACCCTGCCGACGAATTTGGCACGCCGGACACTCACCGCATCCTTCGCCTTTTATGCCGTTGTAACAGGTCACGGTTTCATGATAAATTAAATCTAAAACACCCAAATCTGATGCCATTTTCCACGTTTCCGCTTTTGTTAAACGAATCAGAGGCGTATGAATAACAACATCTTCGCCGATGCCCATTGCTGTTTTTAAAAGTTCCTGAGTGCCATAAATGAATTCTTCCCGACAATCGGGATAACCGCTGTAATCGATTTGAGAAACGCCGATAACAAGATTTTTCGCGCCGAAAAATTTTGCCGCAATGGCGGCATGAACCAAAAAGAGAAGATTTCGGTAAGGAACGAAAGAATTCGGGAAATCGGAATCTTCTTTTTGCTCAATTTCCAAATCGTTGTCCAGCAGCGAACATTGAACTTCATTCAGAAACGGTACGGCTCCCAATTGTGAATAAATGTCAATCGGAAGAATCAAATGCCGAATTCCGTTTTGAGTACAGATGTGCGTTGCCGCTTCCAACTCCGCCGAATGGCGCTGACCGTAGGAAAATGAAACCGCTATGACATTTTCTTTGCCGAATTTTTCAATCGACCAAAAAAGACAGGTGGTGCTGTCCTGACCGCCGGAAAAAATAACAACCGCTTTCTCATTTTTCATTTTGTAATCCTCTCCCGCTCCATACTTTACAAGATTTATAATCGTGTTGCTAATCCGTTGAGAATCATATTGCGAATTTTGTTGCGAACCCGCGGAGAATTGTGTTTCCCGACATTGACGATTTCGTAAATATTTCATTGTTTTTTGTATTCGGCTTCCACGATTTCCCGGATTCTTTTGGCCGTCACTTTTCCGATCCCTTTTACGCGGCAAAGCTCCTCTTCCGTCGCATTAAAAATATTATTGAGCGACCCGAATTCGCGGAGAAGAATTTGTGCGGCATGCGGACCGACGCCGGAAATTGAGGAAAGCGTGTATTCCTGCTGCTCACCCGTTGTTTTTGCAGGTTTTTTGCCGTGCGGATTGACGCTTTTTTTCTCATGAATCTGCTCTTTTTTGGCCATCATTTTAAGCAAAAGAGCCGTTTCTTCTTCATTTTTGGTATAAAAAACGGAAACGTTCAAATCGAATTCAATCGACAAAAGAGCACCGCGAACGGAATTTTGATTCAGTCGGCCGTCTCCGGCGGCATCGGCACCCTCGATAATTAGAACCGGCTTTTTGTAAGCGCGGGATAAATCAAGAAGCTGAGAAAAAAGATTACGTTTGCCGTCAATCAATGACGCTTCAAAATCAGCCGCCGTTTTTCTCTCAACGGCCATGTCATCGCTGACAACATAATCCGCCACATCCAACTTCGCTGTTTTTAATTCTACGCCGAATGATTCCAAATAGCGTAAAACGCCGCTTTTAATTTCGCGCGTATCCGCCAGAATTTTTAAAACTGTTTCATCGGAATCGAGGAAGGACGAGGCGGAGGTTGAAAAGTTGTCAGAAAAAACATGCTCGCGGGAAGGAGCCGCATTGACCGCATTGACCGCATTGACCGCCTCGACCGCTTTAAAATTTTCAAAGGAATCGGAATCCGAAACACTGTCGACCATGACTTCTTTTTCGAAGCGGCGCTTCTCGGTTCGTTCTTTGAATTCTTTTTCAAAATCTGAAAAAGTTTGCTGTCCTTCGATATTTTTCAAAGTCGGCTGAATGGAATAGTTTTTTTGCAAACTTTTCATTTCCGAAAGCATTTTCTTTTCTTTACTCTGGCTGCTCCAGCGGTAAGCTTCGTCTCGCGTTCCCTTCGTAATCAGCATAATCACGCGGCCTGTGCTGAAACGTCCGGTCCGCCCTTTTCTTTGAATGCTGCGGATTTCGGATGGCACCGGCTCATAAAACAAAACCATATCTGTTGACGGAATATCTAATCCTTCTTCGGCAACGGAGGTGGCAATCAGCACGTTATAGTCGCCGGCACGGAACCGGTCAAGAATTTCCGTCTGCTGTTTTTGGGTCAGCCCTTTGTCTTTATAGCGGGAACCTTGACCGACAAAACGGATCGGCCGAACGCCCGGAACATCCGACAGCGCTTCTTTGACAATATTGGCCGTTTCTCTGAAATTGGTAAAAACAATAATTTTCGAATCGGGGAACTCTGAAAGCTGATTCCCGACAAGAGTTTGAACGGCATAGAATTTCGGGTGCTCGACATCGCATTTTTCTGCCGCGTGAAGCGCCTGCCTGAAATAGAGGTCGGACGCCAGCCGTTTGACGGCTTTGCTGGCCGCGGCCGTTCCGGCTTCGTCGTCCATTTTTTTTAAATAAGCCGACAATGCTCTTGTCCCCTGCGTTTCAATGAGTTCGACCGCATGCTCAATTTTCATAATTTCGGCCAAAACGGAAACGGCGGAAAAAACATTCGGATTGTCGCATTCGCCGCGGATTTCGGCCGACAAAAGCGATTGAAGCGCAAGCAATTCTTTTTTGGACAGATATTTATTGTTCAGCGGATAGCCGTATTCAACAAGCTTATTCAGTCGCTCGTCCACGATTATTTTCAGAAGATCGCGGAGGTCGCTTAATTCCTTCGGCAATGTCAGTGAAATCCATTCGAGTTCCTTACCGTGAACATAAGGTTTAATATCTGCATCCGCCTCCGTTTTTACAACGACATTTTCAATAAACAAAGCATTGCAGACTTCATCGATTTTTTCTTTTTCACTGCCCGGACTGGCCGTAATGCCCAAAATCAAAGGAGAATCGGCGGTCGCCTTATATTTTTCGGCAATATAAGTGTAAGCGTAGTTGCCGACCGATCGGTGCGCTTCATCAAAAACAACACAGGAAACATCCTTCAATGAAACGCGGGAATTTATGAGATCATTTTCAATCACCTGCGGCGTTGCAATAATCACGGAAGCGTCCTGCCACATATCTTTCCTCTTTTCAGGACTGACGCTTCCCGTAAATGCTTGGATTTGACCTTCCGGCAATTTCATAACTTTTGAGAAAAAAGCATAATGCTGTTCGACAAGCGGCTTGGTCGGAGAGAGCAGCAGAACTTTGCCGCCCTTTTTTTCAAGGCGCATCACCATAACCAAAAGGGCGACGACTGTTTTTCCAAGAGACGTCGGCAAAACGACAAGAGAATTTTTAGAGGCGCAGCCCGAAACAATATTTAACTGATAAAGGCGCTGCTCAACGGAATTTTCCAAAATCAGCGGGTGTTTAATATATTGTTTTTCAAATTCTGCCGCCATGACACTTCTCCGATAAATAAATCAAAATTGCAGGCTTATTTATTGGGTTTTTCGGTATAAATAATAAGCATGCAAAGTGAAACTATTTGAAGAAATAAAAAGGTTTCAAAAAAATTAAAAACGAAAAGTTAAAAAAAGAAAGGGAAAAGGAAAAAAGAGAAGGAAAAAAGAAAAGAGAAGGAAAAAAGAGAAGGAAAAAAGAAAAGAGAAGGAAAAAAGAAAAGAGAAGGAAAAAAGAGAAGGAAAAAAGAAAAGAGAAGGAAAAAAGAAAAGAGAAGAAGGGAAAAGAGAAAAAGAAACACTTGTGCCGATTTAATCTTGGACATCAATTGTATCGATTTTTTTCGGAAGGAAAACCGTCAGCACACCGTTTGAAAGCTTGGCAGTCGCTTTTTCTTCGTCAATTTGAACGGGAATATTGACAGATCCTTCATATTTCCTGTAAAAACGTTCGCGGCGGATATAGATTCCTTCTTCGATATCGGACAGACATTCGGCGCGAATTGTCAGGAGACGGTCCTGAACTTCCAAAGTCACATCATTTTTTGTGACGCCCGGGAGGTCGGCTTTTAAAACGATATCATTCTTACGTTCAATCAAATCCATGACGGGCGTTTGGCGGAATTCGCCGAAACTTTCTTTATTCGTCTTTCCGAAAGATGTAATTTTGCTGAAAAACTGATTCATGGAAGATTTACTTTCGATTTCTTCCTCACAGTCACATTCCTTTTCTTTTGATTGTTTTTTCTGAAACGGATTCATTCCCCTAACCCCTTTTACATTTTTTAATTCAATTGAAACGAATGAATTCTTTGTATGAAAATTAGAAATCAGATATGAAATAAAATATTTTATTTTGGGATAACACGAGTTTGAAATATATTAATCTATTCAAAAATCAACTTAAAATCACTCAAAAATAAATAAAAAAATAAATAAAAAAAAGGATTCAGATTGATTTAAATCCGCTGTCGGCGAAAGAATCAATCCTCAGTGTTTCCCAATCAAAATTGAAATTAAATCGGGCGCATAAACAGTTTTGAAGCTGCCGGAGCGAGCGGAGATTTCATCGTAAATTTCAACGGCATCCGCATCTGATTCTCGCGTATCGTACAAAATAAAAGGAATCGGATCGGATGTATGTGTTTTGAGTGAAACCGGCGTGGGATGGTCGGGCATAACCAAAAGTCGGCAGGGTTCGCCTGCGGATTTGGCAAACTCTAAAAGGGGCGCCACGATTTTGGAGTCCAAATCTTCAACCGCTTGCATTTTTTTCTGATAGTCGCCGATGTGACCGCATTCGTCGGGGGCTTCAATATGAACAAAAACAAAATCTTTGTCTTTCAAAGAAGCAATGGCTGCATCCGCTTTTCCTTTGTAATTTGTGTCCAAAAAACCGGTTGCGCCTTCAACGTCAATGACATCCAACCCCGCACAAATGCCGATCCCTTTGAGAAGGTCAACAGCAGAAATGACGGCCCCCGTTTTATTGTGAAGCTCTTGGAAAGGTCTAAATGCGGGCGCATTTCCCTGACCCCAAAACCAAATGCAATTTGCAGGAAGCTTGCCTTCAGCAATGCGTTTTTGATTGACGGGATGATTTGTTAAAATATCATAAGATGCCGCCATCATATCAATAAAAACCCGCATCCGTTTTTCAGATTCAATGTCGGCAAGCGAGTGTTTTGGCAAATGGTCCGACACTTTTTTTCCGGAAACATCATGCGGCGGTGTGAACATGCCTTCTTTTCCGAAATTGTTTTTAGAAACAAGCAAATGGCGGTAGCTGATTCCGGGATAAAATTTGAATTGAGCGTTGCCGAGTTCTTTTTCAACCGTTCGGATGAGTTCCTCGGCTTCTTCGGAGGAAATGTGCCCGCCGCTGTAATCAAGAATGTGCGCGTCAAAGAAATTAGGATTGGTCGGACCGACAGTTCCGTCGGCGTGGCCGATGGTAATCAGATTCGTTCGGAAGGCCAAATCGCCGTCTGAAAGCGAAACGCCCATGCTGAGCGCTTCTAACGGAGAGCGGCCGGTGTAATAGATTGCCGGATCGTATCCGAAAATAGACATATTCGCCACATCGCTTCCGGGCGCATATCCCTCGGGAACAGTCATTGCCAGACCGACTCTGCCGTGTTTTGCCATGTAATCCATATTCGGTTTATGTGCCGATTGAAGAATTGTTCTGCCGTTCAGTTCCGAAATCGGAAGGTCGGCCATGCCGTCTCCGATAATAACAATATATTTCATGAAATATTACCGCCGTTAAATGTTAAAAATAAATCTGTGAATAATGTAAAAATAATGAATGGATGGATGCCGTATTTCTATTTGAATATGTTCTTTGATGTCATAATCTATTTAAATATCTTTCACCTTGAAAAAAAGAACAGGCTTATAGTTTTTAATCAAATGAATCTAAGTTTTTGGGAGAAGGAAATTATGAAAATTGTCATGAAATTCGGAGGGACTTCCGTCGGAGACGGAAAAAGAATACGCCATGTTGCCGAATTGGCGAAAAGTTATTTTGACAAAGGCAACCAAGTTGTGTTGGTAACATCCGCCCTGGCCGGCGTAACAGACGAGCTGTTGGAAACGGCAAGTGTCAGCTGCGACCAAGGAAAAGTGACAATCGTAACGGAATTTATTGCATCGCTCAAATCGAAACATTTTACCGCCGTCAACGATGCCATTGATGATAAAAAGATAAGAGCGGAAGTGATTGAATATATAACGACCCGAATTGACGAACTTGAAAAAGCGCTTATCGGCATCTGTTATTTAGGAGAATTAACCGTACGGTCCCGCGACAATATTTCCTCATACGGTGAGAGATTGGCGGCGCCCATTGTTTCGGGTTCAATATCATCTCTCGGCGTAAAATCCAAATATTACACGGGCGGCGAAGCCGGTGTTTTAACAACCGACACATTCGGCGGCGCAAAACCGCTTTCTAAATCTTATGACCTTATCCGCGAACGCTTGTCGCCCGGATTAAAGAATTCAATACAAGTCGTTACCGGTTTTATCGGTGAAAATGAAGAGGGCAACATAACCACACTCGGCCGCAGCGGATCGGACTATTCGGCATCCATTCTCGGCGTCGGCATAAAAGCGGATGAAATTTGGCTTTGGAAAGAAGTGGACGGTATCATGACAACGAATCCGAAAATTGTGCCGTCGGCGCAGACGATTCAATACATCTCATATCAGGAAGCGATGGAGCTGTCCTCTCTCGGCGCAGAAGTGTTGCACCCGCGCGCAATCGAGCCGTCCATGAAGCACCACATTCCTGTCCGCGTAAAAAGCACGTTTAAACCGGACTTTGACGGAACGCTTGTGATTTCCGAAAATAAAACATCAAAGAATATCGTCAAAGCCGTCAGCATGATTAAAAAAATCGCTTTAATTAACGTTTCCGGCGCAGATATGATCGGGTCCGTCGGCAAAGTCGCCGGCATTTTTACAATTCTTGCCGATAAAAACGTCAGCGTTCGATTAATCAGCCAAGGATCCGAATCCAGCATTTCATTTGTCGTGAATGAAGCCGACCGCGCAAAAACAGTCAAAGCCTTAAAAGCAGAATTGGGAGAGGCATATGCTGTAGATTACCGCTCGGATATTTCGGTTGTTGCCGTTGTCGGCGCCGGAATGGCCGGAACGCCGGGTGTTGCCAGACGTGTTTTTACGGCACTCGGTGAAAAAAATATTAACATTATCATGATCAGTCAGGGATCATCCGAATATAACATTTCCTGTGTTGTCAGCAGCAATGATGTCAATACGGCGGTTGCCGCCCTTCACACAGAATTTGAGTTAGATAAAATCGTCGGCGGGAAAAACAAAAAATAATTAGAATAAATCATAAAAAGAATCAAATCATAAAACAGATTAATCATAAAATCAAAAACAAAATTAATCACAAATCAAAAACAAAATAATCAAAAACAAATAACCATAAATCAAAAACAAAATAATCAAAAACAAATAACCATAAATCA
>JGI994J12354_10005054_pt1 | contig 11517 bp, 11 predicted proteins | sample IntmicLarv3ML3BL_FD_12354 | JGI IMG/M metagenome (IMG submission 12354) | reverse complement strand
AGGTTGACGCCCAGGCCAATCTGCGAGGGGTTGGTGCCGCCGGCGATGGTGCCGTTGGGGGCCGAGGCCCCGGAGGTCATCTGGCTGTAGACATCCTGAAAAATGACGCGGGAGGTCTTGTACCCCGCCGTGTTGACATTGGAAATGTTGTTACCGATAACATCCATGCGTGTCTGGTGGTTCTTGAGGCCAGAGACGCCGGAGTAGAGGGAACGCATCATAATATATGCCTCCTGGAAGAAAACCGCGGGGGTTTTCTTGGATAAAGTTAAAGTGATTGGACTACGGTTCTTGTATCTCAGGAATCTCGGGCTCTTCGGGAGCCTCGGGGATGACCGGAAGCTCGGGCTCCTCCGGAATCTCGGGCACCACCGGCTCCTCGAGCAGCTCGGCCTCGGGGGCGGCGGCGCGGACATCGACGATGTTGGACAGCGGCAGCTTGCTGCCGTCCTCGAGATAGGCCGTCATGCCGTCCTTGCTGTCGGCGGCGATGCGGGCGACGACACCCTTGAGGGGCACGGTCTGGAAGAGCACCTTGCCGTTTTCGTCCACCTGGCCGGTGGGCACCTCGACGGAGCCCTCCACATACTTGCCGATGAGGCCGATGTTGCTGAGCAGCGGGTTCTCGCCGGTGGCGGTGGCGCCGTCGTAGACCTCGGTGATTTCGGTGCACTTGATGTAGACATCGCCGATGAGGGCCCAGGCCTCGCCCTTGTCGTTGATGACCGCCTTGACAAACCCGGCCACTTCTTCTTTAGCCCCGTTGCCCAGGGTCTTCTGTCCGTAGACATACTTGCCCGTGAGGCTGTAGGACTGGAACATGGTCATGGTGTTGTTGAGGGCGTTCATCTGCTCAAGGGAGTTGAACTGGGCCAGTTGGGCCACAAACTCGGTGTCCGAGGTGGGCTGCAGCGGGTCTTGATATTGCATCTGGGCCACCAGCAGAGAGAGGAAGTCATCCTTGCCGAGGCTCTGGTTGGGGGTGCGGACTTTCTGGCTGTCGACATAATCCTTGTAGGAATATATGCTGCTCCAACCGACATCATTTTCTATACCGGGCATAGGAAACTTCCTTTCGGTGTGTTACACAGGGTCACTTGCCCTTGTAGGGGCGGTCTGTGACCGCCTGCGGGCGAACGCAGTTCGCCCCTACAGACTATAGGCCGCCGTGTAACCCTCGGCTTGCGCGGATGCCACGTAGGTATCCATGGTCAGGGCGTCAGGCCGCTCGCTTCCGCTCGCTTTGCCGATACCCCGGGCGGGCAAACCGCGGTTGCGGCCCTCTTGGTTCATCTGCTCGCGGCCTCGGCTGCTCTGGCTGAAATCCTGGCTGCCGGGGGCCTGATAGGTGACGTCCACGGCGTTCATGCGGATGCCCTTTTGCTCGAGGGACTCGATGAGCTGGTTGACCTGGCTGCCGATGAGGCTGCGCACGGCGGGGTCCTCGGTGCGGATTTTGGCTTGCAGGCCGTGCTCGTCCAAGGTGAGCTGGATGGAAACCTTGCCCATGTAGTCGGGCCGCAGCTGGATTTCCAGGCTGTGGGCGCCGTTCAGGTGCTCGAGGCTCATGGTCTCCACCATGGTGTCCAGCAGGGTTTCCCGCGTCGCGGTCACCTGGGGTGCTTCTGCGGCAGTCTGCTGAATCTGGAGCTGGCCCTCGGCCCGCAGGGCCCCGATGTCGAGGCTGCGGCCTGTTCTGGCGAAGAAGCCTTCCGATGGGTCGGGCTCCTGCTCCTCGGTGTTGCTGCCGCTTTGAGCGAGGGCGGCTTCCGGGGCGCGGGGGGTGGTTTGGGCTTCGCCGAGAAGCGCGTTCACGCCTTGCCCGGCGGTGTCGTTCACATTCTCCAAAGGGTACGGTCCGCCATCCATGGCGGCCGAGGCGGCGCTTGCCGTCTCGCTGTGCGTGGGCTGTGGCATCCGTGCCATCATTTCCCTAAAGGTCGCGGCCTGGGATTCTAGGGGAATCTCGGCCTGTGCGCCGACCAGGTCGTCCGCGCTTGCTTGGAAACTTTTTCCCTGGAGAATGGGAGCGACGCCGGCATCGCGCTGGATGCCGTCCGTTTGCGGGGTGTCCATGTCCGCGGTCATCTGCGGGGCCAGCGAACCGGCCAGGATGTAGGCCAGCTCCTCGGGCAACTCCTCGGGCAGCTCCTCATCGAGGATGGCCGCTCGGCGGCGCAGGGCCGCCACGAGGGAGAAGGGGCTCATGCCCTCGGTGGGGGCTTCGCCTTGGGGCGGGCCCGACTGCCGGTCGTGCAGGTTTTGGACATTGGCGGCCATGACGCTTTCAAAGCTGACGCCGTTCGGGGGCCCGCTTTGGCTCGCGCCAGGCTGGACATATTCCACAGCGGCCGGCGCTTTGGCGCTCTGCACTGTCGGAATGCTTTGCATATGTCACCTCCGTGATGGTTCCGGCGCTCGTTCCGTAAGGCGCTTACGGATGTGCAATCAGGCGCTGATTGCGAGAGCCGTTGCGGTGCCGCCCGGCAAGGCGCGCCGGCAGTCCGCGGTGGGGCTGTATTCAAGCCCTGTGAGGGGCGTTGAAGCGAGAATGGTAAGGCCCGTGGGGGGCCTTTAATTCTTCAGCAATTCAGTCGTCACCCGGGCGGCCAGCTCTGCCGTCATATGGCTCATGACATCGGCTGCGGCGGCGGGCTTCATATAGTAGAGGATGGCGGCGATATAGGTCTCATCATAGAGCCGCGACATGATGCCGGCGGCGGTAGCGGGCTCCATGCTCTCATAAATCTTGCCGGTTTGCCGGATCTCCTCCAGCTTTTCCTCGCTGAGGCTGCGGCGGTAGATGGGCAGCAGCTCGGTTTCTGCGTTGCTGATGGCCGCCTGGCGCAAATCCAAATCGGCCTTGCGCTGCTCGAGGGCCTGCTGGTCTTTGAGCAGCTTGGCTTGGTCACTCTCGAGCTGGGCCTTGGCGGCGTTGTACTCGGCCACCTTTTGCTCCTCCAGGGTGCGGAAGTTGGGGTCGAGCTTGTTGACCGTGGTGAGCAGCGAGGTGCGCACGCCGCCCCAGTCGTTGACGATGGTCAGGTAGAGGAAGACGCCGGCCACCACGATGAGCACCACCAGAATGGCCAGCAGGGCCGCGCCGAAGCCGCCCTTTTTCTCGGCTTTTTCTTTTTTAACCTTGGGCTTTTTCTTTTTGCGGCGCTTTTTGCCGTCCTCCGGCTCGCCGTCCTCGAGGTCTTCAAGGTTCTGTTCAAGCAGTTGCTCGTCCAGCGCTTCGGGGGCGTTCTTTTTCTTGCGCCTCTTGGAGGCCTTGACTGCGTCAGCCATAACTATCACATTCCTCGCTGTTAGTTTAAATCGGCGTGTTTGACACTCAACTTTAGACTAAAATACCGCGGGCCTCCGGAAAATCTCTCAAATACTTCCCGAAGGCCCGATTGTTGTCATTCCTCCCCGGAAATGGCCCGGAAGGACACCATGTCTCCCAAATCCTTGGCCTCCTCGGCCCGAACCTCGTCCCAGTAGGCGGCCAGCTGCTCAACCTTGAGCTTTTCCAGGGTTTTAATCTCGTTCATGGTCTGCATCAGGGCCTTCTGGCACCGGCGCTTGGCCTCCTCGGCGGCCTCGATTTTCTTGCGCAGGATGGCCTTTTCCTCCCGGATGTACAAAAAATAGGCGTCGTGGCGGGGCAGCTCCTCGCTGAGGCTCATGCGCTCCCGCAGCGCCCGCTCGAGGCTTTCCGCCGTGCGCGCGAAGGCCTCGTCCAGGGCCTTATCCTGAGCGTAGAGCTGGGCCAGCACGGCCATGACGGCGGCCAGGTCGGCCTTTTGCTTCTTTTCGACGGTCTCCTTATACTTGAGCACCGATTGGAGGGTGAAGACAAATTTTTTCATGACTCAGCCCCCGCTATGGGCCCGAGACGATGGCGCTCATGGTCTGCACCGTGTCCTCGAAGGTGAGGTAATCCTGCACATCCTGCCGCAAAAACTCCTGGAGGGGGCCGTGGAGGGCCACGGCGCGGTCGATTTCCGGGTTGGCCCCCTTTTGATAGGCGCCGATGTTGATGAGGTCCTGGGCCTCCTGATAGACGGCCAGCATACTTTTAACCTGCCCCGCCGCCTTGAGGTGCTCGGGGGAGACAATCTCGGTCATCACGCGGCTGACGCTTTGCAGCACATCGACGGGCGGATAGTGGTTGCTGTTGGCAATGCGGCGGGAGAGCACGATGTGCCCGTCCACAATGCCGCGCACCGTGTCGGAGATGGGCTCGTTCATGTCGTCGCCCTCCACCAGCACGGTGTAGAGGCCGGTGATGGAGCCCTTGTCCGAGGTGCCGCTGCGCTCTAAAAGCCGCGGCAGCACGGTGTAAACCGAGGGCGGATAGCCCCGGGATACCGGCGGCTCTCCGGTGGCCATGCCAATCTCCCGCTGGGCCATGGCATAGCGGGTGAGGGAGTCCATGAGCATGAGCACCTTGTACCCTTGGTCGCGGAAATATTCGGCGAAGGCAGTGGCCACCATGGCCGATTTGAGGCGCAGCAGGGCCGGCTGGTCGGAGGTGGCGATGACGAGCACGCTCTTTTTTAGCCCTTCCTCCCCCAAGTCCCGCTCGATGAAGTCGCGCACCTCGCGGCCGCGCTCGCCCACCAGGGCGATGACATTGATGTCGGCCTCAGCGCCCCGGGCAATCATGCCGAGGGTGGTGCTTTTTCCCACGCCGGAGCCCGAAAAGACGCCCAGGCGCTGGCCGCGGCCCACGGTGAGGAGGCCGTCTATCGACTTAATCCCCAGGGGCATGGCCTCGTGAATCCGCTGGCGCTTGAGGGGGTTGGGCGGGTCGGCATCGACGGGATACCACGCCTCGGGGGTGGGGGCGGCGCTGCCGTCCATGGGCTGGCCCAGAGCGTCCAGCACCCGGCCAATGTACCCCTTGCCAACGCCGACGCGCAGAGACATGCCCAGCGAGACCACCAGGCTCCCGAGCCCGATGCCGTCGGTGGCGCCGAAGGGCATGAGCAGCACCCGATCCTCCCGGAAGCCGACGACCTCGGCCCGGATGAAGGTGTCGTGTTTCAAAGCATACACCTGACAGATGTCGCCGATTTTCGACGTCGGGCCGGTGGCCTCCACCGTGAGGCCGACCAGCTTGACCACCCGCCCGCACCGGGCCAGGGGGTCGATATCCCGCAGCGCCCGGTGGTAGGGCGCGAAATTGATATCTTTATCCATCATCTATGCCTCGGCCTGGCGGGTGATGGCCTCGAAGGCCACCGTGATGGCGGCCAGCTGGCTCTCAAGCCCGGCGGTCACCTGCTCGGCGTCGCTCTCGAGAACACACTCCCCCGCCTTCATGAAGGGGTCGCCGGCCACGGTGGCCGTCACCCGCTCGTCCCCCAGCACAAAGGCAGCCGCGTTGCCCTCGAACAGCCGCGCCGCCACGTCCTCGGGCAGGCGGATGATGAGCTTGCCCTCCCGCTTCATCTGGGAGAGTGCATTTTGGATGAGGCTTTTGTATTTCTCGTCGTCCCGCTCGAGGGCCACACCCAGGATTTTCCGGGCGACGCCCAGGCTTAAATCAATGACATCGCCCTCGAGACGGGCCAGCTGCTCCTCCCTTCCGGCCACCAGGCCGTCCAGAAGGGCGTGGACATCGTCGGCCAGCCGGCGGCCTTCTTCGAGGGCCGTCAAGCGGGCTTCCTCGGCGCCCTCCTGATGGCCGGCCTTCCAGGCCTGGCCGCGGATGCCCAGGGCCTCCTGGTCGGCGGCGGCCCGGGCTTCCTCCAAAATGGTGGCGGCCATGAGCCTGGCGCCGTTCAGCAGGCCGTCGGCCTGCTCCTTGGCCTCTTCCCTGGCCTGGCGGGCCTCTGTCAGAAGAGCATCGGCCTTGGTCTGGGCCTCCGCAAGCAGGCCCTCGGCCCGGGCGCGGGCATCGGCCAGCAGGGCCTCAATGTCGATTTCGGGCGCTGAAAAAGAAGGCTGCGCACGGTCATCCAGCGCAGCCTGCTGCCCCAAGGGGAGGTTGGCCGCCCCTTGGGTTATGTGAACCTGTCTCCTGTCTATCCTAAACAATGAGCTCGTCACCCTCTCCGCGGGCCACCATAATCTCGCCCTCGTCCTCCAGCTTGCGTATGATGTTGACGATCTTCTGCTGGGCCTCCTCCACATCGCGCACGCGCACCGGGCCCATGACCTCCATGTCGTCCTTGAGCATGTCGGCCAGACGCTTGGAGATGTTGGTGAACACCATGCGGCTGACCTCCTCGGTGGCCATCTTGAGGGCGATGGCCAGGTCGCTGTTGCTGACATCCTTGAGCACCCGCTGGATGGCGGCGTTGCTCAGCTTGACGATGTCCTCGAAGACGAACATGCGCTTGCGGATTTCCTCGGCCAGCTCGCTGTCCTGCATGTCGAGGCTCTCCATGACGCCCTTTTCGGTGCCGCGGTCGAGGGCGTTGACGATGGCCACAATGGCATCGATACCGCCCACGGCGATTTGGTCGCTGAAGCCCATGGAGCTCACCTTGCGCTCCAAAATGCGCTCGGCCTCCTTGACATATTCGGGGGCGGTGGCACCCATGTTGGCAATGCGGGCCACGACCTCGGTCTGCTTGTCGGGGGGCAGCTCGGCCAGCACCTCGGCGGCCCGCTTGGCATCCATGTAGGAGAGCACCAGCGCGATAGTCTGGGGGTGCTCGTTGTGCACCAGGTTGACCACCTGCACAGGGTCGGCCCGGCGGATGAAGTCAAAGGGCCGCACCTGCAGGCTCGAGCTCAGCTTGCCGATAAGCTCGTTGGCCTTGTCGGCGCCCACGGCGGCCTCGAGCACCTCGCGGGCATAGGTGATGCCGCCCTCGGTAATGAACCGCTGGGCAATGCACATCTCGTGAAACTCCTTGAGGATTTGCTCCTTGACCGTGGAGGACACCCTTCTGGTGGTGGTGATGCTCAGGGTCATGTTGGAGATTTCCTCCTCGGTCATGTACTGATAGAGCTTCGCCGAGTATTCCTTGCCAAGGCTGATGAGCAAAATGGCTGCCTTTTCTCGGGCGGTCATCTCTTCAATTTGCGCCATAATGACCCCTTTCTTTGGCTTGCGCTTCGACAAATCCCTGCGGGGTTTTGTCGATTTGGTTCAGTTGGTATGTTGCTCACGCCGGAATGAATCCGGCTGCGCAACGAACGATTAGACGCCGCTGGGCGGCGTTATGGCGCAGGGAACGGCGTTAGGCACTGTAATATTCGTCCTCTTCCCATCGTGCCGGATTTTCGTCGATGTATTGGCAGACGCGGAGATAATCCTTTTCATTACGAATAACATGTTCGTAATAATTGCGCTGCCATATTTGCTTGTCAAACGGCAGCAACAACCCCGCCTTAACCGCCTTGATATATGCCACTGTAGTCTTGGATTTAAACGCTTGCACCACAGAGGTCACCGGCACCGTAGGGGCAGACCTTGTGTCTGCCCGCGAAATCACGAAAATGCCATGGAAATGATTCGGCATAATCACATATCTGTCCAAATGCACTCCGGCAAAGGCTTGAATGGTTTCGTGCAATACCTCTTCGACGATTCTCCCTGCTGGATTCAACTCTGCACGGGCAGACACAAGGTCTGCCCCTACAACGACCCTTCCAAATAAACTTGCCCTGTCCTTCACACAAATCGTCACGAAATATGCGCCGTTCAGCGAATAATCATATTCTCTCAAGCGCAAATTTGTGCGTTGCGGTAAATCCATATATGCGCCCTCGTCAATCCCTGCCGTAGGGGCAGACCTTGTGTCTGCCCGCCGCCCGCCGAATCATCCCCTACTCCTCGTTCAGCCAGTTGCGCAGCAGCTGGACGACGGCCTCGGCATCCCGCTCGATGAAGCTTTCCAGCTGCACCAGGGTGCCGCCCTTGCTGCGCAGGTCGAACTCCTCTTGCTGCGCCAGGGCGGCCTCGGTGGCAGCGTCGAGCTTGGCCAGGATGGGCTCTGCCTCGGGCAGCGCGCCGAGATCCAATATCTCTCCGTCGGCCACATAGTCGATGGTCACACCGGTGCCGTCGGCCAAAACCAGCTGCTCCTGGCGCCGGGGGCGCAGGAGGCTGGCCAGCAGGGCGATGACGGCCAGGCCGAGCAGCAGCACGACGACCGCCTTGATGATGAGACTCAGGTTGTCGGGATTGCTGAAGAATCCGGCTTCAACAATTTCCACCTCGGGCAGCGGGGCAAAGGGCATTTGGCTCACCGACACGTCCCGGACCGTGATGCCCAGGGCCGTGGCGGCCAGAGTTTGCATGATGGTGGTGTAATCGTCCTCCACCGCGTCGCTGTTGAGGATGATGCCCACACTCAGGCGGCGGATGACGCCCTGGGCCTTGATGATGTCCTCCCGCACCTCGTTGAGCTCGTAGTTGACCTCCTCGAGGTACTTTCGATAGTACTCATCGGCCTCCAAATCGAGATAGGGATACTCCACCGTGCCGATGCCGTTGGTGTCGGTGCCGGGGACGCCGCCCGCGGCCTCGCCGGCGCTTGAGCTCTCCCACAGCCGGTAGAGGCTGACCTTGAGGCCCTCCTCCATGCCGTCCACCGGGGGGGCGAAGGTGACCGAGCTGATGCTGTGCTCATCCCACGCCAACTCGACGGTGACGAGCACCCGCAGGTTGCCGGCGCCCACCACCGGGGTGAACAGGTTGAGCACCTGCCGCTCGATGCCGCTGCGGGTCTGGTTCTCGAGGGCCACCCGCTCGGCCAGGGTGCTGCTTCCCGAAAGGCCCTCGGCCCGGCCGCTCAGGGCGTCATAGAGGGTGCCGTTGCGGTCTGTCAGGGTGATATTTTCCACCGTCAGGCCATCCCAGGCCCCGGCGGCAAAGCTGACCATGGCCTGAACCTGGGCCTCGGTGAGCAGGGCGTTGTTCTCAACCCCCACCATGATGGAGCAGGACGGCGGCGACGCCGTGCTAATCAAGGAGGCCGCCTTCTCCCCCACCGTGATGATGACCTTGGCATCGGTGATGCCGGCCATGTCGGTGTAGGTCTGCTGCAGCCAGGCCTGGGTCTGCCACGCCATGGCGGCGCTCTTGTCCTTGTCGGTGGCCCCCAGGCGGTCGAGGACACTCTCGTAATAGGCCGGCGAGAGCGTGCTGGTGCCCACCAGCCCCTGGGTGTTGAGGTTGACCCAGATGTCGGTGCGGTGCTCCTCGGGCACCTCGACGGCGGTGCCGCCGTCGGCCAAGCGGCAGGTGTAGCCCATCTCCTCAATGGCCGTCTTGTACTGCCCAGCCACCGCCGGCGGCAGGCCGGCCTCCAACGTCACCCAATTGGTGCGCCCCAGCAGCCAGGCGGCCACAATGCTCAGGGCCAAAACGATGACAGCCAAAATGGCCAATCGCCGCCGTTCGCGGGGCGAGAGGCCCGAAAAATATTCCCGAATCTGTGCCCATACTCGATCGAAAGTGGCTCTCACAGGCATACTCCTTTCGCCCCCGATCATCAAGGGCGCAATGCGCACATAGATGAAAGCTGCGCAGCAACTTTACAGGGATGCAAGGCGTAGCCGCATCCCACCAATTCAGCCTATATATAGACATAATAGCACTTTTTTCGGGGGTTTACAACAAGATTTTGTCTTTTTTGCCATTGCAGAACGGGGTATTCCAGAATGTTCCATGCGGTGGAGTCCCTTGACGGTAATTCCCCTCCTGAGAGGGGAATTACCGGGCCCCGACCCCCGCAAAATTTCCCTCCCCCGCCTCTTGCAAAATCCACCAAAAAGGTGTACAATTGATGCGAAAGATGGGCATCCTAGGGATATCCGGCGGTTTTCCCGCTAATTTCTCCCTCCGGTGCGTATTATTATGCCCGATATATACCCTGCGTTTAAGGAGATACTGCTTATGGACCCCCGCTTTGTCTATGCCGACAACGCCGCCACCACGCCGGTGGCCGAGGAAGTTGTCAGCGCCATGCTGCCCTATTTCACCGCCGAATACGGTAACCCCAGCAGCATATACTACCGCTTGGGCGACCGCGCCCGGGCGGCCATGCAGAAGGCCCGGGAGCAGGTGGCCGCCCTCATGGGCGCAGACCCCCGAGAAATCTATTTCACCGGCAGCGGCACCGAGGCCGACAACATCGCCCTGCGCGGCCTGATGCTCAGCCCCCAGGCCCGTGGCCGCAAGCATTTCATTACCACTGCCATCGAGCACCACGCCATCCTGCACACGGCCCAGGCCCTTGAAAAGGACGGCTTCCGAGCCACCTATCTGCCCGTCGACCGGGATGGCCTTATTGACCTGGCTCGCCTCGACGCCGCCATCGGCGAGGACACGGCGCTGGTCTCCATCATCGCGGCCAACAACGAGATTGGCACCCTCCAGGACATCGCCGCCATCGGCGCCCTGTGCAAAAAGCGCGGTGTTTTCTTCCACACCGACGCGGTGCAGGCCTTCGGCCACATCCCGCTGGATGTCAAGGCCATGGGCATCGACATGATGTCGGTCTCGGCCCACAAAATCAACGGCAGCAAGGGCGTCGGCGCCCTCTACGTCCGGGATGGCCTGCGGCTGACCCCGGTGGTCACCGGCGGCGGGCAGGAGAGCAACCTGCGCTCGGGCACCGAAAACGTGCCGGCCATCGTCGGCTTTGGCGCGGCGGCCCACATGGCGGGCGCCCGCATGGAGCGCGAGCACGAGCGCCTCTCGGCCCTCTCGAAAAAACTGATGGACGGCGTGCTGGCCGCCATCCCCCAGTCCATGGTCACCGGCCATGTCACCCAGCGGCTGCCCGGTGTGAACAGCTTTGTCTTTACCGCCATCGAGGGCGAGAGCATGGTCATCATGATGGACGCCCACGGCATCTGCTGCTCGACCGGCTCGGCCTGCTCCACCGGCTCTCTCGACCCCAGCCATGTGCTCATGGCCATCGGCTTGACCCACGACCGCGCCCACGGCTCCCTGCGGCTGTCCTTCGGGCCCCAGACCACCGAGGCCGACGTCGATTATATTCTGGACAGGCTCCCCGGCATCGTCAAAAAGCTGCGGGATATGTCTCCGGTTTGGCAAGGGTAACAGCGTAAGAAAGGAAGTAGAAACCTATGGCATATTCCGAAAAAGTGATGGATCATTTCACCAACCCCCGCAACGTAGGCGAGCTTGAGAACGCCAACGCCATCGGCCAGGTGGGCAACATGAAGTGCGGCGATATCATGAAGATGTACCTGCGCATCGAGGACGGCGTCATTGAGGATGTCTCCTTTAAAACCTTCGGCTGCGGCGCGGCCATCGCCACCTCGAGCATGGCCACCGAGCTTGTCAAGGGCAAGACGGTGGAGGAGGCTTTGGCACTGACCAACTCCGCCGTGGTCGAGGCCCTTGAGGGCCTGCCCCCGGTCAAGGTACACTGCAGCGTGCTGGCCGAGCAGGCCATCAAAACGGCTCTGGCCGACTATTACAAACGCCAGGGCATCGACCCCGAGCCCTTCGTCGGCAAGCTGGACGATGAGGATCATGAGGAAGATTGCGCCTGTGGGCTGCACGGATAACAGAGGGCGCAGCAGGGCCGC
>JGI994J12354_10005053_pt1 | contig 11518 bp, 9 predicted proteins | sample IntmicLarv3ML3BL_FD_12354 | JGI IMG/M metagenome (IMG submission 12354) | reverse complement strand
CTTTTACAAACCGGCTTTTTCAATACGCCTGCTATACCACGGGAATTGTCGCAACACGAAGCAGATTGGTATTCCCGGGCTGTCCAAACGGCATTCCTGCCGCAATGGCAATCTGATCTCCGGGCCGCCCCAGCCCCTCCGCAAAGGTGATATGACACGCAGCATCCACCATTTCATTGACATCAGCAACATCATGATCCATTACTGTCGAATGCACACCCCAAGCCAGAGCTAGGCGACGCGCTGTCGCCTGGTGGGGAGTAATACTGATGATAGGTGCCATCGGCCTTTCGCGCGCCGCCTGAAGACTGGTGCTGCCCGTCTCCGTATATGTCACGGTCGCCACCGCACGAATGATATGAGTTACCGCTCTGAGCGCGACAAAAATCGCGTCTCTGGGAGATGGCAGAATCATCTCATGCTGCGCGTTGATCATTTTCGGATAAATCGGGTCCCGCTCAACCTCACTGATGATGCGATCCATAATAGACACTGCCTGTAGCGGATAGGCACCACTAGCAGATTCAGCTGACAGCATAACCGCATCGGTGCCATCGTAAATGGCACTGGCAACATCAGATGCCTCCGCTCGAGTTGGTGTTGGCGAATGAATCATGGACTCCAGCATCTGTGTGGCAACCACACTGGGCTTGCCAAAATCCCTGCAGGCACGCAGGATCCGTTTTTGCGCACCGGGCACCTGCTCCGGTGGCAACTCAACACCCAGATCACCACGCGCCACCATAACGGCGTCGGACACCCTGACAATTTCATCCAATTGTTCAAGTGCAGAAGGCTTTTCAAGCTTTGCCATCAATCCGGCCCGCCCGTTGATCAGTTGCCGCGCTTCAACTAGGTCTTCCGGTCGCTGGACAAATGACAGCGCAATCCAATCAACCCCCATAGAAAGTGCGAATTCCAGATCCTGCCGATCCTTTTCCGTAATAATGGGGATAGGCAAAATCACATCCGGCACATTGACCCCTTTTCTGTCTGATAATGGGCCGCCGGAAATGACTTCTGTTCTGATCTGCGTGGCATTACTGTCGATGACCTTCAGGCGCAGCTTGCCGTCATCCATCGAAATGGAATGACCAGAAGACATCAGATCGAAGAGCTCCGGGTGGGGCAGGCAGACCCTATACTCATCCCCATCTCGGCCATCCAGATCAAAGATAAATTCCCGACCGGCAACCAACTCGATTCTGCCGGATTCAAATCTGCCAATACGCAGTTTTGGACCCTGCAGATCGGCCAGAATGCCAATTGGCCTACCAGCAAACCTTTCAATTTCGCGCACGATTTCATACCGGGCGCGATGATCTTCATGGGTGCCATGACTGAAATTGAAACGGAATACATCCGCACCTGCATCAAAAAGAGCCTGGATGGTTTCCCTGTCTGAACTGGCCGGACCAAGTGTGGCAACAATTTTTGCTTTACGCTGGCGTCGCATGATGTTCCCTTTTCAATAATCCTGACAATTAAAATAGCACGAAAATCGTTGGCGTTCGCACGAGAAAGTGCCGTTATCAGCAAATCTCATCATCATGCCTTGTTTCTGCCATGTGCGATTCGATCCAGCCAAGCCCTTCCAGCGTTGTAGTTTTGGGATGGTACTCACAACCGATCCAGTCTTCATAGCCAAGACTGTCAATCAGCCGAAAAAGATAGTGATAGTTAATCTCTCCGGTTCCCGGCTCGTTTCTGCCCGGATTGTCCGCCAACTGCATGTGCCGGATCAGACCGATATTGGCTCTGATCGTACTGGCAAGCTCGCCTTCCATGCGCTGCATGTGATAGATGTCGTGCTGCAGGAAAATATTGTCAGAACCCGTCTCCCGGATCATGTCAATCGCCTTTTGCGTATGAAAAAGATAAGCACCCGGCACATCCAGATTATTGACCGGCTCCACCAGAAGGCGGATACCCGCCTTCTTCAGTTCGCTATCCGCAAATTTCAGGTTCTCGACAAATGTCCGGTATATCCGGTCTTCAGATACCCCTGGCGGCGCAATGCCACCAAGGCAGTTGATTCCCCTGACACCCAGTTTTTTGCCGGCCTCGACAGCCTCCCCAACCCCCTCCTGAAACTCGGCAACACGATCTGGATTGGCAGCAATCCCCCGGTCTCCCCCATCCCAGTCACCCGCAGGAAGATTGAAAAGCACCATTTCCAGATTATTGAATTTGAGTTTTTCTGCAATCCGGTCCAGATCAAAGGCATAAGGGAACCAGAACTCCACCCCCCTGAACCCGGCCTTTGCTGCAGCCTCAAAACGCTCAATAAAAGGAACTTCGGAAAACAGCATGTTCAGGTTGGCGGAAAGTTTAGGCATTATCCTCTCTCCCTGTTTGGTTCGGTTATTTATTGTATGGATTACGGAATAGCAAAACGGCAACCGTTTGAACAGTTGCCGTTTTATTTTGCCTCATGAAAGCGAGAAATTACAGACTGTCACCAAAATCAGCCCTGAATTTCGCCATCAATTTTTGTGGCCAGTCGGAAGTGGCCTCAAGACGCCCTAGGAAGAAGCGAAGCACTTTTGGTTCTTCAACAAAGCGCAGCCCGCCAACCAGATCACGATTTTCCCACAGCCACTTGATCCGGTCTTCAACATATTTGACCTGAGAAAGCGTAAAGACGCGACGCGGGAAAGCCAAGCGAAGCAGCTCCACTTCAGAGGGCACGTCATTGCCATCTGCGTCACGATCCATGGAAATGGTGCCACGTTCCATGCCACGGGCACCGGATACAATATAAAGCGCGGCACCCAGCGCACCGGCAGGATAATCCACCGAAGTTAGGTGCGGCAGAAAACCGGTCGCATCCAGATGGCAACCCAGACCACCGGATGGTGTAATTACCGGAATGCCACTGGCATCAAGACTGTTTACCAGATACTGGATGAATTCCGGCGAATGCTTGATCATGTTCCAATCCATCGCTTCACGCAAGCCGACAGCCATAGCCTCAATTTCACGAACCGACATACCGCCGTATGTCAGGAATCCTTCAAAAAGCGGGATCATGTCACGCATTTTCATGTACAACTCATAATTGTTGGTTGCGATACCGCCGCCACGCGCACAACCGAACTTCCGGCTGGACAGATACAAAATATCTGCCAGATCGCATAACGTGTGCAGGATTTCCTTGACACTCTTGCCCTTGAATTCCGGCTCACGCATCTTGATGAAATAGACATTTTCACCAACCAAACTGACATCCAACACAACCATCAATCCATTTTCATCCGCAACCTTGCGCACTTCACGCATGTTTTCGATGGAAAACGGCTGACCGCCGATCAGATTGGTGCCGGCCTCCATGCGGATATAAGGAATATTTTCCTTTCCGTGCTGCTTGATGGCAGCGCGAAGCTTGCTGATGTCAACATTACCCTTGAACGGCTCGCTGGATTTGATTCGCAGCGCCTCATCCCCGAACACCTCCAGCACGGTGCCACCAGCATACTCAACGTGGGCCTTGGTGGTCGTAAAGTGGAAGTTCATCGGCACAATGCCACTTTTCTGGATAAAAACCTGCGAAATAATATGTTCGGCAGCTCGTCCCTGGTGAACAGGAAGAAAATACTTTGTGTTGAAAACTTCCAGAACCGCCTCGGAAAGACGGTTAAACGATTCTGAACCGGCGTAAGCATCATCGGCAACCATCATCGCCGCCAGTTGCTGGTCAGACATGGCATTGGTACCACTGTCTGTAAGCATATCCATGAACACATCACGATTCTGCAGCAGGAAAGCGTTAAAACCCGCTTCTTCCATTGCTTTTACGCGTTGTTCAATCGGTAACAGATTCAGCTTCTGGACAATGCGAACCTTGTGCATTTCAACAGGCACTGTTTCGCCGCTGGTCATTTTGATTGCGTCGTGGAACATAAAAATCCCGGTCAGATGGTTTAATTAAAAATACCCGCCCCCGAATTATCAAGAAGCAGGAAAGGAAGTTTCAGCAATAGAATTGGTCGGGGTGAGAGGATTCGAACCTCCGGCCTCTACGTCCCGAACGTAGCGCTCTACCAGGCTAAGCTACACCCCGTCGATTACAGAATGACCACAAATATGCCCGCACTTCCGTTCTACTACAAAAGCGCGTAATTGTAGCAAACTCTATTGAAATTGACCATCAGAAAAAGGGATTTCCACCAATCGGACCGACATTATTCCAGCAGATGCAAACAGCCGATGCGGCTCTTCCTGACGAATGCTAAAATGCGGCAATATCCTGTTTTCAACGCGCGGCATCCCCGCTCTTTTCCAAACAGCCATGTACAGCAACTTCTACTTTCCTGACCGGATCAATTATGACTCCCCCCACCGGATTGGCCTTGCCTATGACGAAGTCACCTTTGCAAGTACGGACGGCACCATGCTTTGGGGATGGTTTATCCCTGCGAGGGGAAAGGACGCGCGCGAAGCCAGAGGAACCGTCATTCATATGCACGGCAATGCCCAGAATCTGACTGCACACTGGGGCTTCGCCGAATGGATACCCGATTGTGGATTCAACCTCTTTGTTTTCGATTACCGCGGATTTGGCAAATCACAGGGAACACCCGACCCAAAAGGAATATTTGAAGATGCAGTAGCAGCTATCGATTACGCTCGAAACCGTACGGACATTGCGACAGACAGACTCTTTGTTTTTGGCCAGAGTCTCGGTGGCATGCTGGCCATTGCCAGCGCTGCTGCCAGCCCGAAAGGCATTCGGGCTGTGCTGGCAGAAGCACCGGCGCACTCTTATTCGATGTGGATGAATGACCGGTTGCCGGGAGCTGGCGATATACTGGATGATACTTTTACTGCCAGCGCCCATGTTGCCAGACTGGCGCCCATACCTCTCCTTCTCCTGCACGGTACGCAAGACCGGGTAGTTACATACTCGCACTCTGTCCGCCTGATGACAGAAACCAATGGTCCGGCAGATCTTGTCTCCATTGATAACGGCGAGCATGTCGATGCCATGACAGACCGGTATGGCGATCGCTACAGGGACATGATGATGACTTTTTTTGAAGATGCTCTGAAAAAAGACTGAATGCCATCTGCATTATCTGTCGATGCCTCGCGTTATTTTCAGTCCTCTGCAATGATATAATTTTCAGGTTATCCCGCCGACCATGCTGGCGGTACCCGCGCAGCGCGGTTCAGGCTGCTGTTTTTTTACCACCACTTCTTGAGCGACTATGTATAAACGTATTTTTTATCCCGACAACATCCCCGCCACCACGCCGGAAAGATTTGGTCTTGATTACGAACCGGTCTGGTTCTACAGTGAAGATGGCACACGCCTCAGCGGCTGGTTTCTCCCCGCAGCAACGGTTGCAAACCCAAAAGAAGCCAAAGGCACGGTCATCCATATGCACAGCAACTCCGGCAACATCAGCTCACACTGGCACTTTGCCGGATGGTTGCCGGACCAGGGCTATAACGTTTTCGTTTTCGACTACCGCGGCTTTGGCAAATCGGCAGGTCAGGCTGAGCCCAAAGGTATTCTGGAAGATTCGGTTGCTGCCATTACCTATCTCCGTTCCCGCACAGACATAGATACAGGCAACATTTTCATCTACGGGCAAAGCCTCGGCGGAAACCTCGCCATTGCCGCTGCCGCAATCAACCCGGAAGGGGTGCGGGCTGTTGTTACTGAATCCGCTTTTTACTCCTACTCATCCATCGCTGATGAAAGACGTCCGGGTGATGGTTACGGGTATGAGCCGGACGATATTTACAGTGCAGCTCACTATGTATCAAAACTCGCTCCTGTTTCTCTTCTGCTTCTCCATGGAACAGGCGATAGTGTGACGTCGCACTCCCAGTCTGAGCAGCTGTTTGCCGAAGCAAATGAACCCAAGCGGCTGGAACTGATCAAATACGGACGCCACCTGGCTGCCATGACTGAACGTTATGGCGAACACTTTCAGAAACTGATCATGGAATTTTTTGAATCATCATCCTCCAAGTAATCCCCGAGTCATGTGAACAAAAAACCGGAAAGCTATGCTTTCCGGTTTTTTTCTGTTTTTTCTTTTCCGCAAAGAAATGCCCCCCAGAAAAATCCGGAGGGCATAGCCTGCAAGTGTAAAGCTCTCTGGTCAGACCATATCAGCTTTTAACTACACTATTACTTCTTTTTCTTTCTTTCGATGTTCAGGCCAGCGATACGTCCACTTTCAACACCTGCATCTGGATCCAGAACAGCGTTGATCAGCGTCGGCTTGCGTGACTTGATTGCGTTTTCAAGCGCAGCAGCCAGTTCCGCCGGGGTCGTAGCGTTAACACCAACACCACCAAAAGCTTCGATCATCTTGTCATAGCGGCTGCCAGGAGCAAATGAGGTCGGTGACGGATCGTCGTAGCCACCGGCGTTGGTTTCATTACCCTTGTAGATACCACCATTGTTCATGACGATAACGCAGACTGGCAGGTTGTAACGCACGATGGTTTCAACTTCCATGCCACTGAAACCAAATGCGCTGTCGCCTTCAACTGCAACAACAGGCTCACCGGTAACAACAGCAGCACCGATACAGGCGCCCATACCGATACCCATGATACCCCAAGTGCCGGAGTCGATACGCTTGCGTGGCTGATACTGATCCACGATCATACGGGTGTTGTCCAGTGCATTTGCACCTTCGTTAACCAGTGTGACATTTGGATATTTCGCCAGAACATCACGAACAGCACCCAATGAATTGCGATAGTTCATCATGCCAGGAGCGGTTTCGACTTTCAGGGTCGGTGCCAGTTTTTCCTTACTTGCGTTAACGCGGGAAACGATGCCAGCCATCCACTCAGGATCTGCTTTTGGCATGCCTTTGAGGGCTTCACGCAGAGCGGCGACGCAGGAACCGATGTCACCAACCAGCGGTGCAGCGATAGGTACGTTGCTGTCGATTTCCTGTGGCAGGATGTCTACCTGGATGAATTTCTTCAGTTGGTTACCCCAGGTGTTGCCTTTACCATTGCCAAGCAACCAGTTCAGGCGGGCGCCAAGGATAAGAACAACGTCACATTCTGGCAGAACATAGGAACGAGCCGGACCCGCACACTGCGGATGGTTGTCAGGCAGCAGGCCTTTTGCCATGGACATTGGCAGGAACGGGATGCCGGTATCTTCGATCAGCGCTTTGATATCAGCGTCTACCTGAGCATAGGCAGCGCCTTTACCCAGCAGAACCAGTGGTTTTTTCGCGCCCTTGAGCAGATCAGCAGCACGCTTAACAGCAACTGGATCAGGCAGATGCTTCGGTGTTGGATCAACTGGCGTAAAGAGCAGTTTTTCTGCATCAGCAGCAGTCATGGTGCCGGTGAGCATTTCGTGTGAAAGATCGATATAAACAGCACCAGGACGGCCGGAAACGGCGGTACGAACTGCGCGAGCGATAGCGATAGGGATGTCTTGGATGTGGTTAATACGATAAGCAGCCTTGACATGCGGACGAGCGGCATTCAGTTGATCCATTTCCTCGAAAGCACCTTGCTGCAGGTCGGTATGACGACGACCAGCGGCACCGCTGAGGAGAATCATTGGCCAGCCATTGGTGGTGGCATTAGCAGCACCAGCCAGACCGTTCAAAAAGCCCGGAGCAGGTGTGGTCAAGCAGACGCCTGGCAGACCCGTCAGGTAACCCGCAACACCAGCAGCCATAGCAGCATTTGTCTCATGACGGAAGCCAAACCATTTTCCGCCTTCAGCCTGCCACGAACGGATGAGTGCCGTAACAGGAATGCCTGGAATACCATAGATATTCTGGATACCGTTGTTCTTGAGGCTCTCAATTAACATGTAAAATGCATCAACCAATTCTACTTCTGTCTCGTTACTCATAAGGGTTCCCCTTTTTCGGTTGTTGTTTGATAAAGTGCAGAGTGCTTTGAGAGTATGCTTTATAAATAGGGAAATCCTTGTTGATCTAGATCAACTTGCCAGATTTTCGCGGCGTGGATTATTAAAAAAAGGGCTGAACAGCCTGACATTGATCGCATCCTGCTGCATGTAGCAGGATGCTCCAGAAGAGGCAAGCCAGAAAAAAAGACTGAAACTGTCCAGCTGACCTCCGTGCGAGCCGCCTGTAAATAACCAGATGCAGCCCTTGTTGTATCAGTGTTTCCGCTCAATGGCAAAATGGCATAACTGAACAAGCGCGCCCTTGTAGTTGCCGTCAGGAAACCACTCAATGGCCTGCAACGCTACTTTTGACAGTTCGGCAGCTTTTTGCGCCGTGTACTCAAGCGCCCTACTTTGCCTGACAGCACGCATGATCGCCTCAAAATGCGCGGTGACGCCATTTTCGATGTAATCGGCAACATACCTCTTTTCATCCAGTGTGCCATGCTGCACAAGATAGATAAGCGGCAGAGTCATCTTGCCTTCCCGCAAATCATTGCCGGTATTTTTACCCAGCATGGAGGTGTTGCCGGCATAGTCCAGACAATCATCCACCAGCTGAAACGCCATCCCCAGAGAGCGCCCGTATGTTGATGCTGCTGCATAAGCACGATCCGAACCCGATGCGGCGACGACACCAAGGCGGCCCGCCGCTTCAAACAGCTTTGCCGTTTTTGCATGGATAATCTGGAAATATTCGGCCTCATCCAAATCCACCTGCCGGGCGTTCATCAGTTGCAACACCTCGCCTTCCGCAATCGTATTGGTGGCATCAGCCAGGATTTCCATCACTTTCATATTGTTGAGCGACAACATCATCTGGAACGCCCGGGTCTGCATAAAGTCCCCAACCAGTACAGCAGCCGCATTGCCAAAACGGGCATTGGCACTTTCCACCCCCCGGCGAAGCCCGGATTCATCCACCACATCATCATGAAGCAGGGATGCGGTATGAATAAATTCAATAATCGTTGCCAGGGTATGGTGATGGTAACCGTCGTACCCCAACGCACGAGCAACCAGAAAAACCAGGAGCGGACGGATGCGTTTGCCGCCAGCATTGATGATGTGTTCCCCGACATGCCGGACAAGCCCGGCATTGGAATGCAATTGCTCATGAATCAGGCGATCCAGCGCCGCCAGATCGCTCACAATACGATCCGGGAGAACGTCGGGTGACTGAACAACGGATTCAGGTAAAACGGACGGGGTCATGAAAGCATAATGAAAAAATGTACTGGCTGGAATTATACGATGTCTGCCATTTACCACCTAATGGAGCGTTTGCATGACAGGAAACAGCCCGTTTTTGCGATCAGCATCCAGTCAACCCAGTTTTCAATCACTCGCAGCAGGGCACCTCCGAAAAAAAGCGCATCCATCCTGATCTTTCTCAAATAAACCTGTTGCGATCAAAGGAAAACCGTACCTCAATCCAGCATCTTCGCCAACTCCTCTGCCGTTGCATTGTAATAAACCATGAGCTGTTTCAAATCCCTGTGACCAACCATGCGGGCAAGGTCAAGCACATTCAGCTTCCGGGCCAGCCGGGTAATAGCCTCATGCCGGGTATCATGAAAATGCAGGTTCTCAATTGCGGCGCGGCGCGTCAACCCCCGAAAAATATTACCCAGATTGGTGGCACTTACGCCAAAAACACCATCTGTTCCGGATCCCATCTGCTGCAATATTCGAACTGCTTCCGTCGATAATGGCACATCCCTACTGGTTCCATTTTTGGTATCTGGCAAATGAACAACACGCCGCACAACATCAACATCCTGCCAGCGCATTCCCACGATCTCTCCCGCCCGCATCGCCGTTTCAATCGCAAACAGAAAAACAGCTCCAACGCGTGCCTGGCTCGTTTCCGGCACCATGTCATACTCATAGCCGGACAAAAGAATAATCCTGTTGATTTCATCCTGCGATATCCGCCTTTCGCGTGGCTTTGTTGAGGGTGGACGCCTGACCGTTTTGAGCGGATTTTCCTTCAGCCACTGCCATTCACTAACCGCAACATGACAGACATGTGACAGTATGTTCATGTACCGGTTGACCGATGCGGGCGAAATCCGTTTCAGCTTTTCATCGCGCCATTCGGCAAAATGCCGCGCACCCAACTCCCGGCAATGTATTTCTGCCAGTTTATCCCGCCGGATTGTGGCAATACGGCTACGCTCCCACTTTCCACCCCGCTTCTTTACCGATACCGTTTCAGCATATCGCTCAAGCAGATCAGAAAATGTCCGATCCGGAAGCTGCCCCCGTTTTCCGGCTAGAATATCCGCCTCTTCCCGAGTTGCCCATGCAACCGCCTCACCTTTTGTTTTAAATGTGGCAGACATTCTGATGCCCCCCCGGGCAATAGATGCCCGCCATGATTTTCCCCGTTTCGTATAACTGGCCATATTTTTACCCCCTAGCGTAAAAATGGTACATTTTCTGATGGCCATATACACCACAGCAACCCCTTATGCGGCAAAAAGCAGGGCTGGTTATACTTCTCGGCTTCCGTGGCTCGGAAGATCTGGGCAATGGCCTGAAAGCCACCTTCGAACTCGAAAAGCGTTTTAACCTGTTTGATGGCACCCAAAAGGGTGTTGAGTGGGATGGCGCTGCCAACATGGGTCTGGCAGGTGACTGGGGCCGTGTCCGCTTTGGTCGTGTGAACGAGCTGACCACAGAAACCATCCGTAAGTTTGACCCGTTCTATCAGTATGGTGTTGGTGGCATGCTGGAATCAGTAGACCGTAGTGCCCGTATCAGCAACACCGCTCGTTATGACAGCCCGAAATGGTCTGGATTCTCCTTCGGTGCCAGCTATTCTCTGGGACAGGAGAACCATATCGGTACAGGTGGTCCAGGCGCGGCAGGAAATAAAGGCTATGCCGTTAACCTGTCATATGACAATGGTCCATTGATGGCAACCGCTAACTGGAGCCGTCTTGCTGACTCCAATGATTCCGATGTCTGGAACGTAGGTCTGGCATATAAGTTTGGTGCAGTACGAGTTATGGCACTGTATGAAAACACCAATGATGAAGGTAGTGGTCGCGTTGTCGATGCTGCTACTTCTAATGTCATCAAGCTTGATTCTGACCTCGTGCTACTCGGTCTGGAATGGGATATCGGCCCTGGCCAGCTTGACGCATCAGCACAGTGGATGGACGTTGACGCATTAGGTGGAAGTGCGGACATCTGGAAATATGCTGTTGGTTATACCTATAACCTTTCCAAGCGTACCTCAGCCTATGCCCAAGTTTCCTATACTGACTATGACGATGGCTTAGCTGGCTATCAAAATGCTTCGGATCGCAACAATGTGACCGCCATCCAGATCGGTATGACTCACAAGTTCTAATCCAGCTTGTTGATGTCATGAAGGTACGGTCAGTCTGACGTACCTTTCCGACAAGAAGCAGTACATAAAAAAACGCACATGCTCGCATGTGCGTTTTTCTTTTGTGATTTGCTTTTCTATCCCAGATCGTCCAATACCCGGCGGCGGAATTTAACGCCAAACTCTCTGGCAATCGCTTCGCAGGCCACTACATCCACATCTACCAGACCATCCACAGCGGTTAGCGTTACATCAGCCCC
>JGI994J12354_10005052_pt1 | contig 11519 bp, 9 predicted proteins | sample IntmicLarv3ML3BL_FD_12354 | JGI IMG/M metagenome (IMG submission 12354) | reverse complement strand
GGCGACGCGTGAGCCGTCGTAGCCGTATTGCGCGGCGTTCGCGCGTAAGAACAGCAGCGCTTCCTTACAATCTACGATCTGCGCGGGGAAGATGGCCGTGCCGCTAAGCCGGTAATCTACGCTTGCCACTGCGTATCCGCGATCCGCCTGCCGTTTGAGCAGGCACCATTTTCTGTCTCCGATTTGCCACGCGCCGCCATGAATCCACAGAATCAACGGCGGATTGTCCACGCCCTGCGGCAAGAAAAGATCCATCATCAAAGGGCCGTCACTCGTCTCCCTGTATACGATGTCCAAAATCTCCTTCAATTGTTACCCTCCTCTTTTTGCTTGTCTTTTGTTGCATTATAGCACAATTGGCCTGCGTTTGCGTCAATGTATGGCGTGGGAATATGCGTGGAAATGCGGTTGCTTTTCACGCGCGGGTTGCCGGAATTGTGTTTGAAGATCACCGGCGTCTTTGGTATAATGTAGCAGAATGGATGTGAGAAAATGAAGCGTGGTGTCTTGCTTGCTTCGGCTTTTATTTTGTTATGGGGTGCGGTGCTGTCCGGTTGTGCGCCAAAGCCCGTATCCCTGCCCGAGCCGACCCCTGTTGGAGACGCGGTAATCGTCGCGCCGACGGTCGAGCCGACGCCGACTCCCGTGCCCGATGTCAACCTTCAGGCCGTCGCTCTGGAGGAGGCCTTTCAATACGCGAAGGAGATCGCTCGCGATCTGTCGGACGCAGTGGACGAAAAGGCTGTATTTCCCTACAGCGACATTCGGTTGATTACGTCGAAGGAGCTTTCCGACGCGACCCCGCTGGAGATGGAGTGGGCGTGGCGCGAGATCATCGCGCGGCACGGAAACAAGGAATTCCAGTCCCATGATTTCCGGGACCGTGAATGGTATGAATACGATCCGGAATTTACGCAGGATCAGCTCTCACAGATCGAGGCGCTGAACATCATCTATCTCCGCAATGCGGCGATGGAACACTATTCGAACATGAAGATCGTCAAAAACAACCGCGCGCAGGCCGATCTCGACGGAGATGGAAAAAGCGAGAGTTTTTCCTTTACTGCCGACCGTTTTTCCAGCTCCGGCATGCTGCAAATCGGCTCCAAGAAATTTACGGTCGAGCTGCCCATGGTCGACAGCAAGCTGTATCTATGCAATATGGATCATTTTGACGCCCGCCAAGAGCTTGCGATTCCCTTTACGCGCGATGGGACGGACGATCGCATCGCCTTTTACGCCTATGATGGAGAGGGACTGATTTTGCTCGGTGAAGTCCAGGGAACCCGCGACACCATCCGCTTGCTGGACAAGGGGGTCATCAAGGCACATGGCTTGGATACGCAAATCGGTATGTGGCGGTATCCGATGATGTACGATCTGGTGGGGGACCGGCTCGTGCCGCGCGTCGCGCAGACGCGGAAGATCGGCATGCGCGTAACTCTTTTGCGCCCCATCGCACTTACGGACGCTTCCGGAAACGCTTTTTCCTTGCCGGAGGGCAATGAACTGTGGATTATGGCTGTGACGCCCTATGGCGAATATATTGTCTATCATCAGGGGAGCGACCGCTATGGCACGTTTTCGCTGGAGGAGGGCCTGTTGGAAGGGCTTACTCCGCAGGAAGTGTTCGGGGGGTTGCCTAAATGGGCCTGATATTTCCCGCTCTCGATCCTTTGCCTGCGAGGCTTGTTGATAAGATACAAAATGGGAGGCTGAGATGTCCTTGAAAAGAAAGCTGATTCTTCTGGCTGCGCTTGCGACTGCCTTGCTCACCTTGACTTCGTGCGTGAGCTTGGCGGGGAGAGTGGTAGATCGGCTGCGCTCTGCTCCGCCGACGCTGGAAACGCCGGTGATCGTTCTGGAAAGCACACCATCGCCGGAGCCTGCGCCGGAGACGCCGATCGCCGCCGAAGAGACGCTCATCCCAGCGCAGGAGGCCATCTCCACGCAAGATAGGGGAGAATTGGCAGGCGAGTGGGTGTGCGTCAACATCCTTTGGGAAAACCAGGACTTTACCCCGGAAGAGTTGGATGTTTTCTCGACACTTACCTTTTCCAGTGAGGGTATTGTGGATTTTGTCTATACCAATTTCGATGATTTGCGCTTGGACGAGTATGGCCGCGAGTGGGTGTGGGAGGACACACTGGATTCACGGCACATCGCATTCTATATGCGGGATGGCGTGCTTCCGATGCTCGATGGAACGCCCGCTCCGTGGTGGGTGAGGATTGGCGGTTCTTCGGGCGTCGCATCCTATGGGGTGCTCGATGACGGTGTTTTGACTCTGTACCGCTGCTATGGAAGCTTCGACGCCGCCGGCGGGATGGATCCTCCCGGCATCAGCGTGATGACCTATGAGCGCAACGTACCGAGGCTACCGCCGGAGGTCGAGGTGGTGATGGAGGAAGCGCAAGAGGGTGATATGCTGCTCGCGTGGTACAATCCTCCCGAGGAGGTGGCCATGTGGGTAGGGCCTCCCACCGCGCGGCTGGGAGATGGCGGCGATAATGTTCTGTTGGTTCCCGTTCGGGATGGGACACTTTTGCAGGTGTTCAACGTCAATTCAGAGGATGGCGTTGTGTTTTCAAAGGGAGATGAGCCGGTTGTCGAGATGACGCTAAGCCGTGGCGAGGTGCTGGCTCTTGATGTAATGATTCCAGAAGGGATGCCCAGCATGTGCGTCATTGCCCAATGTGAGGCGGACGGTGGCACGCAATACGGCGAGATGCCTCTTGAGTACAACGGTATGGAGTCCAGTTGGTATACGTTTTTGCGGGAGGGCGGCGTGTTTGTGGAGTGCTATTGATCGGCGGCCAGGGTACTGCCTTGTCTGTCGGAACCCAAGCGGAAGACAAGACTTGTTTTCTGGAGCGCATATGGTAAACTGTATACAATTCTATTCGGTTAAGGAGGGGTGATTCCGCTGAGCAGGCGTATTGTCATCCCTGTTGCTCTTTTCATGACTATTTTGATCGTGGTCATCGTGGTTTTTTCGTATGACCGCGCTACACCGCCATACGAAGCAGTCGCGACTCGTGTCGTCAAGGACGAGACGATCTATTTCTTTCGCGCGTATGGAGGCGACGCGCAGAACGCGCTGGATGCCGCAAGCATATGCGTCGCGAACATCGATAGCATCATACAGGGTTATCCCGAGAGCGACGTCGAGCGCATCCGCGAAAACGCGGGGCAGTTGATCACGGTGGATCCTTCGACCATCTATTTGCTGCACATGGCGTTGCATTATCATGAAAAGACATATGGCCGCTTTACGATTTGCGACGCGAACGCAAGGCAGGCGTATGGCATCCCGGGCGGAGAGGTCAACGAGGGGCTGGTCGGCGCGCTGGTCAACGATCCCGGGCTGGGAGGCTTGAGCATACACTATTCCGACCTAAGCGCGGGCATTGCGGAGGGAACGGGACTGACGCTCGAAAGCATGATTCGCGCATATTCCGCCGATCAAGCGGCGTCTGTCTTAAAGGACTATAACATCACCAGCGCGTATTTATTGATGGGGGATGAAGCGGTCGCCATCGGTGAAAGGCCGGATGGGGGCTGGTTCTCCTATCAGGTTCCCCATCCCGACGGGCCGGGGGTCCTGGGCATCGTGTTGCTGAAGAATCAGGCGATTTCTACAGTGGGCGCGCGCGACGGGGTGGTCAAGATCGGCAGGAGGGAATATCCCGGCGTGATCGATCCTATCACCATGGCGCCGGTGGATTATGGCATCAAGTCTGTGACGGTGGTCGCAAGGGACGCGCTGGAGGCAACCGCTTTGGCTACCGCTCTGATGGCGATGGAGATGGGCGAGGGTATCGCTCTTTTGCGCAATTTTGCCGGAGCGGAGGCCGTATTCGTTTTGCAGGATGGAACGATCTACCGAACTCCCGGCTTGGAGAAACACTTTTCTCTGCGCGCGGATGATTACCGGATGATGGGGAATTAAGGGCGAGGATACACTCTTCGCCGCGAATTTGTCCTCCTGCGTTGGAGGCCAGGGGCACAATAGCAATAGTTTGTAATTGGATAGCAAAACAAACAGATGTTATAAGGAGGAGATCTTATGTACATTCGATCCGACCGCTTGCTCGTCTGGTTTGATCCGCCCCATTATGGCTGGGCGGATAACAACCGTTTTGACAGAACGGGAGCCGCAACATCCATCGTTCTGGATGGCAAATACACCTTTGCGACCCCTGAAAGCCACACCAACAAAAAGACGACGACAGGCGGCATGGGCCTGATGGCCGAATTCCTCGGTCAAGATTTTATCGAAGCGGCGGCAGTCGGCGAACGCTTTCATAAGGCGGGAGTCGGCACGATTGAGCGCGTAGAGGAAGATATGGGGCCATATGCATACATGAAGCTTTCCTGCGAGCGGTATGAAGCGGACATCGAGCAGGATGGGGACAATGCTGTTGTGTTCTCTCTGACCGCGCCGATGATGCATGGGCATGCCTTTGATCTGACCCGTAGAGCGAGCGTGCAGGGCAACGTCCTCACCATGCAGGCGACAATGACTAACAAAGGGGAGAAGGCGTTCTCCCTGCTGGAATACAACCATAATTTTGCCAATCTGAACGACCGCGTGGTCGGGCAGGACTATCGCGTCGATCTGACGTATCCGCTGACGCTTGGCAAGCCGCCCGCAGGAGTCATTTCCCAAGATGGAACGGTTTACACCTTTTCGGGAACCCCGGAGCGCCCATTCTTCCTATCCACGGATGATGTCGGCGACGCCGACACCTATGGTTGGACGCTTTCGCACGCGGCGGATGGACTGCGTATGAGCGAAAAGGTATCCGAAAAGCCCGCGAGAACGGCTATGTGGGGAACAGAGCATATCGTTTCGGTCGAGGTGTTCCTGCCGATATCGCTCAAGCCGGGAGAGAGCAAAACGTGGACCCGCGAATGGACATTTGACGCGTAATGATCATGGGGAATGAGGTGACGTGCCATGCCTATGCTGGATATGCCTTTGGCGGAATTACGAGAATATCAGGGGAGAAGCCCAAAACCCGCTGATTTTGATGCTTATTGGGAGGATGCACTGGCACAGATGCGCGCGGTTGACCCACAGGTCGAGTTGATCCCCGCCGAGTTTACCAGCCCCGTGGCGGATTGCTTTGATCTGTATTTTACCGGCATCGGGGGTGCGCGTGTTCACGCGAAGTTCCTGCGGCCCAAGAAGATTTCCGGCCAATGTCCCGCCGTCATGCAATTCCATGGATACAGCATGAATTGCGGAGATTGGCAGAGCAAGCTGTGTTATCCGGCGTCGGGATTTTGCGTGGCCGCGCTGGATTGCCGTGGTCAGGGGGGCTTGTCCGAGGACAGCATCCCTGTGAAGGGCAACACAAAAGAGGGAATGATCATCAGGGGGCTGGACGACCCGGATCCTAAGAAGCTATACTTCCGCGCGGTGTATATGGATACGGTACAGCTCACAAACATCGTAATGGCGATGGAGTATGTAGACGAAACACGCGTGGGAACGTCAGGGGGATCGCAGGGAGGCGCGCTAGCACTGGCATGCGCCGCACTGGAGCCGAGAATCAACAGAGCTGCTCCCATCTATCCTTTTTTGTCCGATTACCGGCGCGTATGGGAGATGGACATGGCGGAGCGCGCCTATCGGGAATTGCGGTGGTATTTTCGCGTGTTCGATCCGAACCATGAACGGGAGGACGAAGTGTTCATGAGATTGGGTTACATCGACATACAAAATCTGATGCCCCGCATGAAGCCGCGCGTGAAGATGTTTTGCGGACTGATGGACGATATCTGCCCACCTTCGACGCAGTTTGCGGCATACAACAAAATCCCCGGTGAAAAAGAGGTGGTGATCTACCCGGATTATGGACACGAGGGGCTGCCCATGGCGGAGGACCGAACGTATCAGTATATGATGGAAATGCTTGGATAAACGGTTTTGTGATTGTTGGCGCTTGAAATGAATTCATTCCAGGCACCATGTCACAATGGATGCCAAAATGGCAAAAAGAACCTATCAAAAAAAGAAAAATGGAGGAGGACAAATCGTGAAAATCGCAAAAATGGAGTCGTTTTTCGTCAAGCCGAGGTGGCACTTCCTGAAGATCACGACGGATGATGGACTGGTCGGTTGGGGCGAGCCGATCGTAGAGGGCCGCGCGCGTACGGTAGCGATGGCGGTGAAGGAACTGGAGCCTGTGTTGATTGGGCAAAATCCGCTGGAGATTGAGCGCATTTGGACGGAGGTCTACCGTGGAACCTTCTATCGCGGCGGCCCCGTGCTTGTTTCGGCCCTGTCGGGCATCGATCAGGCATTGTGGGACATCAAGGGCAAGTTCTTCGGCGTGCCGGTCTACGAATTGCTGGGCGGCCCGACCCGCAAGCGTGTGCGCACCTATGCGCATATGCGCGGCAATACGCTCGACGAGTTGATTGAAAACGCGAAACAATCGGTGGAACAGGGCTTTACCGTGTTCAAGACGCATGTGGAGAAAGGGCCTGTTCGCCCGCTGGATACGGTGCAATTCATCGACGACGGCGTAGAAAAAGTCGGCCGCCTGCGCGACGCGTTGCCCAAGCATGTCGACCTGGCGCTGGATTTCCACGGACGCTTTACGCCGGCCATGTCCATCCGCATGATCCGCGAATTGGAGCAATTCAAGCTGATGTTTGTCGAGGAACCCGTGCAGTGCGAAAACGTCGATGCCCTTGTGACCGTCGCGCGCTCCACTTGCATACCCATCGCGACGGGCGAGCGGTTGTTTACGCGCTGGGGATTCCGCGAGGTATTGGAGAAGCAGGCGGCTGTCATCCTGCAGCCGGATTTATGTCACGCAGGCGGCATCACTGAAGTGCGCAAGATCGCCGCGATGGCGGAGGTCTATTATGCGCAAATCGCCCCGCACAACCCGCTTGGCCCGATTTCTCTCGCTGCCGGTCTGCAGGTCGCAGGCTCTATCCCCAACTTCCTGTGCCAGGAGCAGGTTTCATTGGGCGAAGGCTATCTCAAGGAGCCGTTTAAGATCAAGGATGGACACATAGACCTGCCGACAAAGCCGGGTCTTGGCATCGAAGTGGACGAGGAGTACATCAAAGAGATGGCTTACGCTGGGGATTGGGATTCTCCGCGCTGGTACAACGACGACGGTTCGTTCACCGAATGGTAAGCCGTTGCGAGGAGGGGAAAAGTATGAAGCGGCCCATTGCGTTTGTCACGGGTTCCAGCCGTGGAATCGGCGCGGGAATCGCCGTGGAAATGGCCAAGGCAGGATATGATTTGGCGCTGAACTATGTCAACTCAAAGGACGAGGCCTTCGCCGTCAAGGAAAAAGTCGAGGCGGAGGGTGCGAAGGCCATCGTCATTCAGGGAGACATCAGCAAGCTGGACGATATTGAGCGCATGTTTGTTGAATTTGAAGCCGTATACGATACGGTGGACGTTATGGTCAACAACGCGGGTATCACGCGCTTTGCGCCCTTTCTGGAGATGACGCCCGAATTGTGGGAACAACTGACCAATACCGATTGGCGCGGTTCCTATTTCTGTGCGCAGAAGGCCGCCCGCATCATGGTTCGGGAAAAGACGCCGGGAACCATCATCAACATCACGTCCAACCATCAGGTGGGTTGTTGGCCCATTGCGAGTGCCTATGGGCCGACCAAGGCTGCGCTCAACAAATTCACGCAAAATGCCGCGCTGGAGCTTGCTCCGCACGGCATCCGGGTCGTTTCCATCGCGCCGGGCTACACGCGCGTGCGCGAAATGCCCAAGGATCCGACACCTGAGCAAAAAGAGCGCAGAGAAAGGCTCTTTGGCCGCTTGCCGCTGGGCCGCATGTGCGAGCCATGGGAAGTGGGCAAGGCGTGCGTGTTCCTCGCGTCGGAGGGCGCGGGGTACATCACGGGCACTTGTCTGTATATGGATGGCGGGGCGTTGCTTCCCGTGTTGCCGGAGAATACGTATATGTGACGGTCAAAGCGAGCAGAAGGCCAATCATCGTAGTCTTTAGCGAGAATGAGGATGCCCGTAACGGGCGTCAAAGCGAGCAGAAGGCCAATCATCGTAGTCTTTAGCGAGAATGAGGATGCACGTAACGGGCATCCTCATGAAAGTTCTTGCCCAGCTTCTTTCAAGAAGCTGGCCGCCGGAGGCTTTCGTCATGTTACTAATCGATGTCCATCGCCTCGCTGTACTGCTTCAGTCCCATCAGTTGACTTTTGAACGTATCATAAAGTCCGTCGGAAGTCTCGCGCAGCGTGCGCTTGGAGTTGGTGAAGGGATGGATGGAGGTGGCATAATCCACCTGTGCAATCCATTCCGGCGGCAGGGAGGAGGCCCCTGTCAGAGCGCCGGAGATACCGGCGGCGACGGCTGTGATGCAGTCGGTGTCGCGGCCGAGGTTGACGCCGGCGATGATCGCCTGCTTTAAGTCGCCACCCGTCATCTTGAAAATGCAGATGCCCTTGGTGACGACTTCGTTGGCGAAGCTCATGCTATAGGGCATGCCCTTTCCGTTGTATACATCGTCAAATACTTCGCGCATTTCGCGGAAATCCTTGCAGTTTTCGGTCAGCTTCAGGCCGGTCTGGATTTCGTCGGCAACGTTAACACCCGCGTAATCGGCATACCAGTTTTCGCGTCCCGGCACGAAGGCGCGTTCGTTGCAGTTGTCAAAAACCGCTTGCAGCACGCTGTCTACCGTTGCACCGGGCATGGTGGCCGCCGCGATGGCGACGCCCGTGACGCAGGCCCATTTCAGTCCGCGGCTGTAGGAGGTCTGATAGAGCTGGCCGACCTCCATGATGTCATCGATCGCGCCCCGGATGTTGCCGGCGTTGATCAGACCGATGGGATGGCAAGCGCGCGCGAAGCTGTTCAGGCCGGCGTAGTCGCAATAACGCCCGATATCTGCTGCGGGGATCTTCGTCTTTGCCATCGCAAGCAACTCGCCTTCGAATGGCTCGGAAATGTTGCCGGGCGCTTTCGGGTTCATGTTTTTTACCCAGGAGGCGCGCACGTCCTCGGCGTTCACGCGGCCGCCCTTGTCAAGGATGGCCGTGATCATTAGCTTCTGACGTTCAATGCCATCTTCGGTGGTTCCGGCGGCGCGTGCCCAGCCGTTGCGGTAGTGCTCATATTCCATGAGTTTGTCGACCGTTCCGTGTGTCTCCTGTATTCTCTGGTGGGTCCACCCCTCTACCACCGCGCCCATGGAAGAACCGATGTGTGCGCCGCAGATGCAGCCGAAGAATTTTTCGCGCAAAGATATACTCACGAATCCGCCTCCTGTCGTTTTTATGGAATTTTGCCGTGTGGCACGTCCAGTATATCGAAAACAAGAGGGGAATTCAATGTAAAGAAAGATGTTACAGTATCATTCAGCTTGTCGATAACTCTCCAAGCTGTCATCGCAAACTGAGGTTTGCGATGATTGGGAGAAATGCCGTTTTCGCTTTGGCGGCTATGCCGCCCGGTCAGCGAAAACGCAAGGTAGGTGAAACCCATTGTTACGAATGGATTTCACCCGCTCACTCGACGTACATGCCGTCGGTGAGCGAATTAACGTGGGGGAGGGCTTTGGCCCTCCCTCAAACACCCACCCTCGTGGATTTGGGTTTGTCAGCGGTCTGAATGATGTTACAGTGTCATTCTTCTTCTATGTACCGCTGTGGAAAGTGTGCTATACTCGTGATCGAAGGGGTGATTTTATGTATCACGCGGATCGGGAGATACGGGATGTCGCGATGATCAAGGCGATTCTGGATATGTGCGATGTCATCAACATTGGTATGTTCGACGAGGTGTATCCCTATGTGTTGCCGGTAAACTTCGGATACGAATTCGAGGATGACTTGGTCTTTTACACGCATCACGCGGTCACGGGATACAAAAATGGACTGATTGAGAGAAACCCGAAGGTTTGTGTGACCACGCACCGGTTCATCGACGAGCCAAATGAGACGGGTAAGCTTGTGCATGATTACCGCAGCGTGATGGCGTTTGGGGAAATGTCATTCATTGAGCGGGAGAGCGGCGACTACGCGAAGGCGTGGAAGGCGCTGGCTTCGTTTAATGGGCGGGAGATTCCGGAGGCTGTTTTCAAGCCTGAGTATAAGGTACGGATGGCCAAAATCGTCTGCCACCGTGACGATGTGGTCGGTAAAGCGCAATATCCCATCGCAAAACTCGAAGATATCCCGTTTCTAAATGGGAAAAGGCAATCGTGACGTGTTGTATCGTCCCGTCGGCTGACCGCTTGCGTCGGCCGACTTTTTTGTTGACGGCAGAGATTTTGTATGTGCGTATGGGGAGGGACACACCCTGAATTTTACCGGGCGACCTATTGCAAATCGGAGGCAGTATGATAGAATGATTTGAATTGCCATTCTTTGATTCACAATTGATGGGGAATCAGCGGAGCCTGACGAACTGGGAAGGCCTGGATTGTGGGATGTGCCGCTACCGAATGAAACGAGGCGTTGGGCGTATGCTGGCGAGAACCATCCGCAGGACAGGAGTATTTTTTGCCGATATTTATCGGGACTTTATGATCAATCTCAGCAAAGTTGAGGGGAACGCCCGCTATCTTTGCCTTTCACAGCTTTTGTGGTCGGTGACATATACGTGGTACACTCCGTTGATGACGCAATACATGAAGGATATCGGCCTTTCCAATTCGCAGGTAGGCATCATCAATGGCGTTACGATGTTTTTAGGGATGATCGTCGCCCTGTTTGCGACATGGATTACCGACAGAATGGGCAGACGGTATGCGTTCATGCTGGCGGATGTTGCCAGTTGGGCAGTGGGTTGTGCCGTGTGGGCGCTCACCAACAGTTTTGCAGGGTTTCTGATTGCTGCGGTGTGTCAGGCGACCATTCGCATCAACTCGGTTGCGTGGAGCTGCATGTTGGTGGAGGGCGTGCCGCCAGAAAACAGGTTGTCCGTCTTTGCTGTGATCAATCTGACAGGAGTTGCGGCGGCCTTTTGTGCGCCGCTGGCGAATCTGCTGATCCTCCCTTTGGGGTTGGTTCCGGCCATGCGTATCATCTTGGGCGGCTCTTCCATCATGTACATCACGCATTTTTTGTGGAGGCACAAGCGGTTGGTGGACACAGACATATCCATCGCCCGCAAGGAGCAGACCAAAGGAACCTCACCCTTGGCTGGATTGAAGGATTATCCCATGTATTTCCGCATCATCGGATCGAACAAGCTGTTGCTTGCGATGGTGATCGTCAAAGCGCTGTACATGGTGGTCATCAATTTCCGCAATGTGTATCTTTCCATTACCGTGGTGCAGGGGCTGCATTTTGACATAACGATGATGTCCATCATCAATCTTGTCAATGGTGCGGTGATGCTGCTCTGCCAGTTGTTGATCGTGCCCAAGCTATCGCGCTTTGATCAACGAAAGGGACTGATGGTCGGCATATTGATCGGCTTGAGCAGCCATATACTCTTGATTTTCGCGCCGGCCAACCAGATCATCTTTTTGATGGCAAGCGTCGTCGGTACA
>JGI994J12354_10005051_pt1 | contig 11532 bp, 6 predicted proteins | sample IntmicLarv3ML3BL_FD_12354 | JGI IMG/M metagenome (IMG submission 12354) | reverse complement strand
GTGTATCTTGAACTGATAAGACGGGGATATGAAGTTGCCGTAGGCAAATACGGCGATCTGGAAGTTGACTTCACGGCAAGGAGAGGCAATGTCATCGAGTACTATCAGGTAACGATGTCAATGCTGTCACAGGACGTATACGAACGGGAGACCCGTTCGCTAAAGCTCATAAGGGACAATTACGTCAAGACCGTGCTATCGCTTGACGGATTCCTTATCGACCTCCCGGACGGGATGAGACACGAGAATATCATATCATGGCTGTTGGATCGAAAACAATGATATTTCAAAAATCCTCCGGAACGGAAGAAAGAAAGGATTCGATACGTGGCGAGATCGGGAAATCTTACGTACAATAACTGCGAACATCATTAATTGACCGAAAAAAGTTCGTAATAAAGTTCAGGGCAAATTGCATACAAAGATAGACGCTGAAGTCGAACAGGAATGCATTCAGAGGAGCATTGTGAGGTCAATTGAGGTTAATGAAGTCAGTTGAGGTTAATGATGTTAATTGATATTGGTTGAAAGATTGGTTGAGATGTGTGATCATTCTCGATCTCTTTCTCGATCCGGTGAGGTGGCAGGCCATCCTCGCATTCTGGTGATGAACTGACTTTTCCTTGCACATACTGATCGTGAGCATAGAAGTGAACTAAAAATCAAAGATATTGGACTGTTTCTTTTCTTCGGTCCTTTCTCTTTTCCTTCCCTTATCTTTTTTCATTTTCCTGATCTCCTCATCGGGGATCGGTTCACCGGCCGGAGCCGCCATATCATCCTCTGCAGGGAAGATATCCTCTTCCTGAGGCGGATAGAATGATCGGCTTGTCCTTCCGACCTGTTCCTTCAGACTCTTCGCTAACGCATTACCTATGCCGGGAATGTGCGCTAAGGCCGTCTGATCCAACGCTGCGATGTCCGACCTGTTCGTGTATCCTCTGTCATACAGTATCCTTGCCCTTGCCCTTCCCACTCCTTTCAGGGAGACCAGATCGCACAGTTCCTCTGATACTCCGTATCGGACACGTGTCAGTAACGGTCTTAATTTTCCGACAACATCGGGACGGAATATTAACGCAATTTCCGTGAACGCATACAGCAGCCAATCAACCGAATCCACTCTGGACCGTATGTCACCCGGGCCTATCCCCATCATGTCTGTTATTGTATCCTCGTCGGTTTCCGATATCCAGGCCATTATCAGGTCCGCTGTCTTCAGATCTCCCATGAACAATTCTCTTTCATAGTAATCGTCAGGAACGGGTATCAGGAACTTATTTTCAAATTCATCTATCAGCTTTTCCAGTCTTTCCTGGTCGCTTTTCTTGGGGAACATTCCCAATACGTCGGGTGTTGACGTTACTGCATGGATGATCGGGAACACTTCCGTTTCGTCTGTTATCTTGTTCATTGCGTTCTTCAATATGACCGCGGATTGCGGATCTATGTACAGATCTGAAACCCTCTTTCCGAATGGTAACGGCATCAGTGACCCGGAACGTTCTATCATTTCCTCTTCCCGGAGGAAGTCCACTACGCCTTCGACCATTCCCTCTATTCCGTATAGTTGTGACTGACTGCCGTAGAACGTTCTCTTCAGGAATTCTGCAATACCGTCCTCAGATCTTACGTCCTCGGTTGCTATCAGTCCGAGTATATGACTTCTCAGAACTTTTTCGTTTCCCAGTTTTGAGATTATGTTCTCGGAGTCGCACATTACGTAGTCGTTCATCAGATGTTCATAATCATCATAGCTCTTGGCCATGAGTATCGCTTCACCGTACGGGTCGTATCTAGGACGTCCCGCACGACCGCACATCTGTTTTATCTCCATTACAGGAATGGGTGTGTTCCCCGAATTGGATTCAAAACGTTTTGTGTCCCTTACGATCACCCTTCTTGCGGGTATGTTGACACCTGCAGCTAACGTTGGGGTGGCAACGATACATTTGATCCTGCCTGCTTTGAATGCCTGTTCTACGCATTTACGTTGTTTGTATGTTAATCCGGCGTGATGGAACGCAATTCCGTTATTGACGCATAATGCTAATTTCCTTCCTATTGCGGTGGATTCGGATTCGCCTTCCAGCATTGCACATTCCTGATCGGAAAGTGAAACGTCGGTAAGTTTCTTCATTTCCTTTGAGTACTTTACCGCAAGTGATTCGGTCGAACGTCTTGCGTTCACGAACACTAAACATTGACCGCCTCCGGCTATCGCATCGGAGATCAGAGACCAGATCTCATCCTTCGATTCCGATACTGCATGGGATGTTCCGTCATCGAAACGTATCTCCCAGTCAAGATAGACACCTTCTTTCAGCTTCGTGGGCCGCCAGTCGCTCCTTACTAATTCTGCGTTCAGCCATTCTGCAAGTTCCAATGCGTTAGAGATGGTTGCCGATAATGCGATTATCTGCAACGCAGGGTTCTTGAGGATCATCTTCGTCAATGCGACTTCGAGTGTAGGACCGCGGTCTGGTTCGTGGATCATATGTATCTCGTCCGCAATGACAAGACCTACATCCTTCATCCACTGTGTTCCATGCCTAAGTAATGAATCAGCTTTTTCCGATGTTGCCACTATTATGTCAGCATCCTTCAGCCACGTTTCCTCTGAATCGAGATCTCCGGTGCTCATTGCTGTCTTGAACCCTAAATGAGAGAATTCTTCAAGATCGTCTTTTTTCTCGGATGCTAACGCTTTCAACGGAACTATGTACAGTACTTTCTGATGATCCTCCAGAACGGATTTCATCGCTGCTACGTATCCTATCAGTGACTTTCCGCTTGCTGTTGGAACAGCAACAACAAGATTCCTTCCCGAAAGCGCTAATGGTATCGCTTCCGCCTGCGGCGGATACAACGTTCCGTATCCCTTTTCCCTGAGGGCATCTATGACTTTCCCGGGAAGGTCCAATTCGCTTACGTTCATTTCATTACACGTAGGTTTGCGTGATATATAATCGCTCATACGGCATTAGCTGAATGTACAGGAATTGCGAGAAAAAGAGAAGCAACCTAGAACCTCAAAGGACGTGGCAGAAAAAGGGTCTAAGAAACCGGATGAGATGAGAATAAATGTCCATACCCCGGGAGGTTAAGTCGCCACGAGAACCGCAACAACCCTACACCGGGACTTACTGTGGACAAGAACAGGTTTACCTTCATGGTATTTGAATTGTGCGCAAACATGCTGATGCGCAATAATTGGCATATTCAGAATTTCAACATTACGCTTAATACCCTTTCTCGTTCATATCCCGAATCGGGTCAGTGTTACACACTGACCCTCTCCGGTGTTAACATCCGAGACCGCTTCCGCTGTCTCGGAATCATTGAGATACGCTCACACTTGTTACTTTCAAATGGAAAAAAAGTTCGTACTATATTACGAAAAATTACAGTTCAAGATAACTTTTCGTATTGTATTACGAAATGTTTGGATTTTTAATAACTTTTCGTACTGTACTACGAAATTTTAAATATACAGGCCACCATGCTTACGCATGAACGTCCTCAGAACGGAATATCTGGACAAATTGACAAGATTCAAAGGCAGGACAGATATTGTCAAAGTGATAACCGGTATCCGGAGATGCGGAAAGTCAACACTCCTCATGCAATTCAAAGATATTCTCAAAGCGGAAGGAGTGGATGATAAAGATATCATATACATGAACTTCGAATCCTTCCAAAATGAAAGATTCCTTGACAGAAGAACACTCACGGAATATCTTTTGAACACCGGTGCAGGAAGGAAATATCTGCTGCTGGACGAAATACAAAGAGTGAAAGAATGGGAGCTCATGATCAATTCTATCCTTGTTGACATGGATGCGGACGTGTACATAACAGGATCCAATGCATACTTCCTCAGCACAGATCTTTCTACTTACCTTACGGGAAGAAGTGTTACGATAGATATGCTTCCGTTATCATTCAGTGAATTTTCAGAATTGAACGGAAATGATGACATAATTGAATATCTGAACATGGGCGGAATGCCGATGATCGGAAGGAACATGAGATACGAAGACGCACAGGATGTACTGAACAACATCAATTCGACGATCCTTCTGAATGATGTTGTTACCCGGAACAATATAAGGAACGTATCATCTTTGACAAAGATATTGGAATACATATATTCAGAAATAGGGAATCTGATATCTTCGAATTCAATAGCAAAACAATTAGAGATCAGTGACAAAACGGCAGACGAACATCTGAGGATGCTTGAAGAATCACTCCTTATCATAAAAGTTCCGAGGTATGATATGAAAGGCGGAAAGATACTGAAGGGTCAATGCAAGTATTACGCCACAGACACGGGAATGAGGAATGCGTTCCTCAGGTCAAGGGACAGGGACATAGGAAGACTTGTCGAGAACACAGTGTTCCTTGAACTCAAAAGAAAAGGTTACAGGGTGACCGTCGGAAAATACGGCGATAACGAAATAGACTTCACGGCATCCAAGGACCAGGTCACAGAATATTATCAAGTAACGAAAACTGTCGTTGACAGTGCGGTCCTGGAAAGAGAGATAAGGCCGCTTGAAGACCTTAAGGACAATTATTCTAAAACGGTGATAACGCTGGATACACCTCCTCAGAATAACATCAACGGAATACGATTTATGAAACTAAAGGATTTCCTCAGTCTGGCTCTTTGAAATAATGCTATTGACCAATAGCAATATCAAAAAAATACGGACGTAAAAGTTGTAATTTTCGAAAAAATACGGACGTAAAATTTATAATCTTTATATCACATGCTTAGAGACATGAAGAGAGAGGCCATGGACACACTCGTTAAATGGAAGTCGCTCGAGAGAAGAAAACCCATGATCGTATACGGATTACGTCAAACGGGAAAGACATGGTTAATAGAAGATTTCGGAAAGGAACATTTCAAAAGAACAATAACGATCAACCTTGAAGATCGTCGCTTCCACGCAGCGTTCGATAACATAACAGAACCGGATGCGATACTCAGGATATTATCGATGATATCCGACGAACAGATCGATGATACAACGCTGGTATTCTTGGATGAGATACAGGAATGTCCGAATGCCCTCTCATCCCTGAAATACTTCTACGAGAAAAGACCGGACGTATTCGTGATAGCAGCAGGATCATTATTAGGGATATCAACGACACAAGGAAGGAAATTCCCTGTCGGAAAGGTTGACGGAATGACACTCCGGCCTATGAACTTCAGAGAGTTCCTGACAGCACTCGGCAAAGAAAACATCGCAAACGCAATAAAGAACTATGACACAAAGACGATAGATCCGCTGAGTTCGGTCATTAACGGATCATTGAAAGAATACATGCTGGTAGGTGGTATGCCGGAAGCGGTTCTCACATACGTGGAAACGAAGGACCTCTTCAAAGTGAGGAAAATACAAGATACGCTGCTGGGCCAGTATCAATCGGATATGTCAAATCATCCGCCGAAGAATATCGTACCTAATATGAAAGCAGTATGGGATTCGATACCTAACCAATTGTCAAAGGATTCGGGACGTAAGTTCACATACAGCCTAATGGAAAGAAAAGGCGGCGCAGCAGTATACATGACACCGATCCTGTGGCTGTGCAATTACGGACTGCTGACAATGGTACCGAAGATATCCAAACCCGGAACCCCTCTCGCAGCATATTCGGACGGACGGTCATTCAAACTGTTTGCTGCGGATATTGGATTGATATGCGCAAAAAGCAGATTGGACCCCAGAGCAATACTGGAAGGCGACCGTATGTTCACGGAATTCAAAGGAATGCTGACAGAACAGTTCGTGTTGCAGGAATTAATAGCGAATGATCACATACCGTATTACTGGTCGGCAGAGAACTCTGACGGAGAAATAGATCTGGTCACGGAATCTGATGGCAAGACGATACCGATCGAAGTGAAATCGTCGGAAAATTTGAAAGCAAAGAGCCTGTCTGCATTCAGAGACAGATACGGAATGGAAGTTTCTGTACGCACGTCATTATCGGGATCGAGGGATGAAGGATGGATGATCAACATCCCGTTGGGCGCAATAGGTTCGCTCGATACAGCATTAGCTAACAGAAAAGGTTGATGTCCTGAAGAAGTTACGGTACGGCCGACCTCGACCGTACCGATGATCCGTTTCATTAGACTGTTTTGATCTTTCCAAAGACAAGACTCGTATTCTCTGAAGTACAAACAATTGAACATAATGACGATCAAAGTTTTGACAGCCTGTTGATAATGGCGGTGCAGTCATCTTTGAACGGAGGCAGTTCTTTCAATACGGTCATTCTCAATTTGGAGATGTTTACGGAAGCATAATTATGAACAACGAAATCCCTCATACCTGCTGCATACTTCCAATCAACATCAGGATTATCCTCCCTCAGCTCAGAAGATAATCTTTTGACGTATTCTCCCACCTGGATAAGGGCGAAAACGCAACTGTACTGAAGTGAAATATTGTCACTGAAGTCCTCTTCATCCGATCCATGCATTTGAATCAGGATGTGATGTCATTGCAAAATTTCACAATGGTCTCTAAGTGGTTCAGATCACGCTTCAAAGACGATCCTGCGGTCACGCAATACTTCCTCCATAAGAGTGGGTTTATTCAGCATATCCTCTTCGCAAACAACGTCGATCTCAGCGTTCAAGGCCTCTTGAAGATCGTAATAGAATGATCCTATCCTCATAAGACCGTATTCTTTCGGAGCCACCAGACAAAAGTCGTAATCGCTGGCATCGGAATCGTCTCCGCGGGCTCTGGACCCGAACAGATACAAACGTATCATACCGTGCTTCAGGGCGATAGGTGACACTATCCTGCATAACTCCTCGAAGGTAAGTTTGGAAGATGCGTTCACCTGACCCATGCTTACGTATTGGAGGCAGTGTCTATAATGATTGCGTTGACCTTCCTCAAAAATAGTGAAAATCAGAATTATAACGCTGAATGTCACGGACAGACATAACGAACCGATTAAGGTTGAGATGGTACGGCCGTGACCGGCCGTACCGTCCTGTTCTAATGTGTTTCTTTTTTCGCTTCTCCTTTTGTCCTCGGTCTTGTGTCTTTCTCTCGCTCAGGGTTTCCTGATCACCAGGAAGTACACCGCAAGCATCGCGATAACTGCAATCACGGCAATAACAGCGATGATCGCCATACTGCTTCCTCCGCTTCCGCCGCTGTCACCGCTCGGTCCGGGTTCCGGTACGGGTTCTGCCGTGAAGTGGCCGATGATGAACTTCGACAACCCGTTGGTTGTGAAGGATACCGCACCGTCCGCGTACGTACAGTCCAAAGCTTCCCTGATCTCTCCGCCTGCGCCGTCACTGACGATGTGCCAGATCCTTACGCTGTCAGATGTCTTTCCGTTCGGTAATTCATAATCCAATGTCACAAGGAGTCCTCCTTCGAACACTGTCATACGGTTTCCCGCATACGTTACGGTTATCTGCACCACCGTTTCACCGTCACCTGCGATATCGTGTTCCGATGGTGTTATGCTTACGACCAATTCCTCAAGATCGTCTTCATCAAGGATGCCGGCAAGATCTGATAACTTTATCACAATTATCGCAGTATCCAGGATCACGGAGATCGTTTCCACACTGCCGGATGATATTGCATCCTTCAGTGCTTCCAGGGACGTTTCCGTAAGAACGACGTCAGTAACGTTACGTAACGACGATACGTCGATGTTCAGGTTCTTGTTGTCAACAGTATCGTTGATCATCTCTTCTCCGAGAACGACTGTTGCGATCTTTCCGTTATCATCTACCGTAACGTCACCTGCGATACCTATTGCAGTTATCACAACATCACCGTTGATCTTCAAGTATGACACGAATATCGTCTTCGAACCTTCATCGTAGGTGAAATCTGAAGACGATAATACAACGTCATTCACTTTTACCGTCAGGGATCCTGCCAGCAAAGTGTATCCCGGACTTACGGTCATGACAATATTCAGATCATCACCGTACGTTATACTATCCGCAACATCACTTGAAACTTTGGTTCCATTGAATGTTATGTCGTATACTTGAATGATACCGTCAGCTTCTATTATCACGTCATTGTCGATCGTTCCCGCAGGTATCGTAACAATACCGTTGATGAACGTGTACGCACTCTTTGCAAGTTCATTTCCGTTGACGATGACCTTCACTTCATCGGGAAGGTCATGACCGAGAGATGCTGTCAGTTTTACCGTAAGAACATCGATGTATGTTGCTTTGGTGTTGACGGTCACGCGAATTCAACGTTGTAGTACAGAAGTTCTGCTGCTCCGGTTATCACTACGTTACCGACAACGTACATTCCGGCAATGGTCACGATACCGTTAACATAACCGAAGTCAGTGAATGCCGAACCGTTGACCGTTATTGTCAGTGTTCCGGGTAACGCATATCCTTTCTCCGCTTCCAACGTGATCCTCAGATCCGTTAAGGAATTGGTCCTTCCGAGTGCGTCATGTGTTGCGTTGTTTACGTTGACGATCACATCATAAACGTCAACAGCACCTTCCGCTTCTATCACAACGTCACCGTCGATGACACCTTCGAATATTGTAACGGTGTCGTCAACGTACCTGTAATCATTGACCGTGAGTGTTCTCGTTCCGATCTTCACAACAACGCTCGCAGGTAACACATAACCTTCACCGGGAGTCAGTTTTACAACCAATTCCTTGTCGAAGGATCCTTTTGTTTCCGATGTCACGTTACTGGATATCGTTTCCGGGTTTCCGATGAACGTTACGTCATATGATGCCAAAACACATTCAACAGTAATTACAACGTCACCTATAACGTTCGATCCGAATATCGTCAGTACACCGTTGACGAAAGTGTATTCTGATATCGACAGTATCTCACCGTCTACGGTGATCTCAACATCAGCAGGGAGATCATAACCTCTGCCCGCGGTTACGTTAACAACAAGGTCCTTTCCGTCATCTGTTCTGTCGGGTGCATCACTCGTCGCGTTCATTCCGTTGAACTTCACTTTGTATACTGCGGATGCGACGAATGCTTCTATTACGACGTTGTTATCAATGACGTTCACGAATATCGTCACGTTACCGTCCTCGTCGTATTCGTATTCCGTTCCGGTCAATGATCTGTCACCGACCTTGATCGATATCACGGATGACAGAACAAAACCGTCGCCTGCCGTTAATTTGAATTTCAGTTCCTTGTCGTAAGTCGCCTTCTTGCCGATTTCCAGGTCACTGGTGACGTTGTCCCCTGTGAACGTTACGTCATACTCGATCACAATACCGGAAGCCTCTATCTTAACGGCACCGTCTATTTCAGCGGATGGGATCGTTATGATACCTCCGTCGTAATCGTATTGATCCGATTCCAACACGTTCATGCCGATGGTGATCTTCACGCTTGCCGGTAACGAATAACCTTTCACAGTCTCCAACGTAACGGTCATGTCCTGACCGTATGTTGCGCGTGTTCCCGACATTAGGTCAGATCTGACATTGATGCCGACGAATTCCAAAGAATAGGATTCTGCGATGACCGTAGCTTCAATGACAACGTTACCGACGACCGCGGCCGCAGGTATCGTTATCCTTCCGCCGGACGGTTCGTAACCATAGTCTCCGGCTCCGAGTACTTCGTTCCCGACCGTCACTTTCACAGAAACAGGCATTTTATAACCCTTTGAAGGTATGACGTTGATCTCCAGCTTAATTCCGTGAATAGCCTTGGAGACATCTATCGAGAAGTTGTCTCCGATCTTCGTAACATTGTATTCGGGAACACCGTTTGCTTCTACCGTCACATCACCTGTTACTTTGGATCCGAAAACAGTCACGTTTCCGCCGGAATATGTGAAATCAGTATCTTTCACAAGTGTTGCGTTATTCACATTCACAACGATGTTCTCGGGCAACACATAACCCGCTCCGACAACAAGCTTAAACGTCAACGTCTGACCATGGTTCGCTTTAGGTGAGGCCGGGTCCATGGATATGTTATCTCCTCTCAGAAGAACAGCATACCCTTTCAGTTCTCCGACCACTGTTATTGTCACAACGTCGTCGATGACATTCTCCTTGATCACAATGGTTCCCTGAGAGTATTCATATTCGATCCCTTTGACCAACAGCTTACTGCCGACCATTATCGTAACGTCATCAGGAAGATCATATCCCGTTCTTGCGGTAAGTCTTACTGTCAAAGTGTTCTCAAAGTTCGCTGTTTTACCTGCCGGAACGTCTGTTGTTGTTACGTTGGTTCCGTTGAATTCCACAGCATAGTTCTGTAACACGCCATTGACCTCTATGTACACCTTATCTGTGATTTCGGATGCAGATATCGTTACTGTTCCGTTATCATCATACAGATAACGTCCTGCTCCTTCCGTCAGTGTTGTGTTACCTATCTTTACTATTATCGTTAGCGGCAGACCGTAACCTTTGTCCGCTGTCAGCGTTATCATAAGGTCCTTTCCGATATCTGCTCTTTCAGGAACGATACTCGTTACTTTCGTTCCTTTGAACTCAACTTCAACGGAACCTGATGATCCGTCAGCCTCTATGGATACCGGACCGGTCACATATTGAGCGTTTATGGTTATTTTCCCTCCGGAGTATTCGTATCCCGTATCAACTGTCAATGGTGAACCGTTGACCTTGACAACAACGTTCGCAGGTAAACTGTAATCCCCTTCGGTTGTAAGAGTAACTACAAGTTCAGTTCCGTACACTACCATAAGTCCGTCGGAAACAGAACTTTCGATGTTCTTTCCGTCAAATGTGACCGAGAACGACAAGGATACTTTGTACGGAGATCCTTCAGACGCAGGAGTGAATGACCACTTACCGCCGGTTCCCTTCGTCAAAGGAACATCATTTCCGTCCTTGTCGAAAAGAACAGGCACTCCATTCAATTCCGCACCTGATGTCAAATTCATACTGAGGACAATATCATCGCCATCAACAGCCGCAGACACATTCAGAGGTTCAGCTACCCTCACAATCTGCGTCGCAGCCGGGAAAACGTTATTGCCATATGTCATGTCAGACATGACGACCGCTTTGAGTTTGATGCAGCCAGAGAACGCATCGTCTCCGATGGATGTCACGTTCGGCATGGTAACCGATTCAAGTCCGGTGCAACCTTCGAACGCCAAGTCTCCGATGGATGTCACGTTCGGCATGGTCACCGATGTGAGTCCGGTGCAACCTTCGAACGCATAGCCTCCGATGTCCTCAACGTTCGGCATGGTCACCGATGTAAGTCCGGTGCAATCATAGAACGCATAGATTTCGATGGATGTCACGGAACCAGGAATCGTCAGTGATGTCAGATTGTAACAGTATTCGAACGCACAATATCCTATTACGTTCACATTGGAAGGTATCACATATGTTGTGTCCTCTCTTCCCAAGAATCTGATAAGAGTATTCGTTTCCTTTTCGAAAAGTATCTTATCGTCTGCGTAGTATTTTTCATTCTCACTGTCTACGATTATTTCAGTCAACGCTGTGCAT
>JGI994J12354_10005050_pt1 | contig 11533 bp, 5 predicted proteins | sample IntmicLarv3ML3BL_FD_12354 | JGI IMG/M metagenome (IMG submission 12354) | reverse complement strand
TGAAGATGGAAAAATCAAAGGAATTTCAAAAGAATTCCGCATTTCGAATTATGATGAAATCATTGATGCTCAAAAAATGGTTGCAATTCCTGCCGGAATTGACGGCCACGTTCACTTTCGAGACCCGGGATTGACGCACAAAGAAGATTGGTATTCGGGTTCCTGCTCGGCAGCCGCCGGCGGAATTACTTCTGTTTTAGAACATCCGAATACAATTCCTCCTGTTGTGGATAAATCCGGCTTTTCTTTGAAATTAAAGCGCGCTCAGAAAAAATCTGTCGTTGATTTCGGAATCAATGGCGGCGTTACAGATAACATCGGCAAGCTTTCGGAATTGTGGCGCTACGGCATCAGTGTTTTTGGTGAGATTTTCATGGCAGAATCCACCGGCGGACTGAATATCAGCCGCGAAACGCTTGGAAGCGCGCTCAATCAAATCGGAAAACTTGATGCTTTGGCTTGCATTCACGCCGAAGATGAAGCACTCCGCTTGGAAAATGAAAAACTTCTCAAAAACGATTCATCTATTGATATTCATTCTCGTGTTCGCCCGAATGAATGCGAGGAAATTGCCGTCAAAGAATGTATTGCCGTCAACAGCCAAGCCGATGTTCCTGCAAAACTTCATTTTTGTCATGTCAGCACACCCGAAGCAGTTTCTGTAATTTCAAATGCGTGCGCTCAATTTTCATCTTCCGGGAATGCCGGAAAAATTACTTGCGAAGTCACGCCGCATCATTTATTTTTGTCAACGAAAGATTACAGCCGGCTCGGAACGCTCGGAAAAATGAATCCGCCGCTTCGCTCTTCTGAAGATGCCGCTTACATGATTCAAGCGCTCAATTCCGGTTTAATTCAAGCGGTTTCTTCCGACCATGCGCCGCATATGCATCATGAAAAAGATGTTCCGATGCGCTCTGCGCCGTCCGGCGTTCCCGGTGTTGAAACTTTAATGCCGCTCATGCTCGCCGGCGTTCGCAAAAATTTGTTTTCGCTAGAGCGCGTTATTCAAGTGACAAGTTTCAATCCTGCACAAATTTTCGGATTGAATCGCCTCGGAAAAGGATCAATGGATGTCGGATTTGATGCCGATCTTTTGCTTTTTGACCCGAAAAATGTTGTGCCGATTAAATCTAAAAATCTGCATACGCAATGTGATTGGACGCCTTATGAAGGAATGGACGGCATTTTTCCGGGAATGACGCTTTTGCGCGGGCAAACAATTTGGGACGGTCATCAAATTATTGCTAAAAAAGGAAGCGGCGAATTTTTGCCGGGCGCAGGATTGGTAAGGAACGAAGACGGCAAAATCATTTATGAAGAAGATGTCGATGATGAGTAAGTCTAATGTACCATTTTACTTTGTTACAAATGTCATCAATAAAAGGTAAATATATCTTTGCCATAAATATACTCTTATATGACTACATGTGAAATTGACAAATCCATTACATTACTTTCTCAAATTTCCATTTCTGATTCCGATTATTTGGAATTGATTGAATACACTCGAAAATTTATAGGCAATTCACGAATCGCGACAAAAAAGCTTCCTCTTCGCGATGATTAGGTATCATTGACATTGGTTCAAGTTGCTATGCGTGAATATTCCGGGGGTAATTATTGGGATTTCTTCTTTCAAAAAATTAAAATGAACTCAACAGTACAAAGGCAAACTTATTTAGGTAAGATTTTTTTCAAAACATTAGAGCATTATCATCTTATAATAAAAGATGAATTTGACCGCAAGCAATATGTTCAAAACATTCTGGTTCATAGTTTTGTTACAAATAATTATATGAAAGATTATTTTGATTTTCTTCTTTCTTTTTATAACCGAAATCTTTTGCGTAACTTGCACGAAGATTTTTCAGAAGATTTTTATGATCTTTCTGATTTCATTAAATCCACTTTGTCAGGTGATGACATTCTTCGAGTTGAAGGTTCGAAAGATTATCCTTCGAGTTCATATCATTTGTTAAAATCGACACGATATATGATTGCTTATTATCCATCTGTAATTGGGGATGAAATTCGCTTACATCTTGAAATGTTAGATCAATTTTATTTTGATGATGTTCTTCCAGACGGACATGATCGATTTTCATCCTTTTTTAAAAGTAGCTATGCTTCTATCCTTTCTACCAAAATAGAAAGACGCAACGGCAAAAGAATAAATACTCGTGAACATTTGAATCGCAGCCCTTATCTTATTTTAAGAGATCAAAATATTTTTTTGAGAGTTCCTGAGCAGAAGTTTCGTGATAAGGAGGTTTTGGACCAAATTCATTTAAACATCTCTGCCCCTAATTTCTCTAATTCTTATGCGCTGGAGGCATATCGGCACATGGGTATTGTGATTTCTGATAAACATGAGGCGCAAATCCCTTTCGAATCAGTTTTTTCAAAAATAAATGTTGAAATCGCTTCAGAGGTAACAAGGTGCTTTGAAATCCCTGGCAAATCATATCGGCTTTTTGATGATAATTTTAATGAAATTTCGGCGTTTCGGGTCGGTTTTGTTTATTTGTTAAGTTCGAAAGAACATTTTTTTTCCTGCGATGAAAAATCCGTTATCATTAGTGAGAGCTCCTCTAACTATTGGGACATGTATTATTTGGATATCAAAGCAGATACTGTCTGTTATGTCGATTCAACTCCTTTGTCAATTGATGGCGAATTCGCTGAAAAAGTAATTTTTGAAGAAGTTGATTTTATTGTTTCCGATGCTTCTTTTAAACCTATCACGACTACTCGCAAACATCCTAAACTCCTCTTTCGGGTAGATAAGAATACATTCAATGGAACGTTTCTTTGGTTTAATGACTTTAAATATTCCTTGGGGAATTCAACTGATGTCATTTGTCGAGAGTTTTCCTCAACTGCAACATATTATGGGGTAACTGTTGATTTAGACCAGGTATTACCGATGGAAGATGGAGAATTTCATATTATTCTGGATGAGCCAAACAAGCCAAAAAAAAACCTCTGTCGTTATCTCTTGCTTTCAAAACTTTTTTTCCTACCTTTAAATGACATTTTCTCTCTCCATGAACGAATTTCATTAAAAGCTATTGGAAATTATTCACTTCGAGAAATGAATTGCACTCTCATTTCAAGTGAAGAATTAGAAACATCTTCTTATTTTAAATTCGGAATAAATTCGATGGTAGAATGTGAATCTTATTTCCATCTAAATTTAACAAATGAGGGAAATTGTGCCAATTTTGAATTGGAAGTAAATCAAGTCAAATATATCCTTTCGGTCAATATTGATGTTATTCAATATCGCTTATCTAATAATTCCAATCAATGGTTTTTCCATAAAATGGAATCTTTATGGTACACGGAATTAACAAATGAGCTTCAAGTTCGCATTCCAAATGCAAGAGACCCTTATATTATTTTGGAAGGGGGGAAAAAATCTCTTGGGGTTCCCGAGAAAAATTATTTCAAATTTGCTCTCCATGAATTTAATTATGAAATAAAACAGAAAACTGGGAGACCGCATTATTCAATTACTTTGTATTATCATGACATCATTGAGAATAAGGGAAAAGGCGTTCTTCTAATGAAAATTTTTTCTAAACTTGATGTAACGAAGTTAAATCTCGGGAGTGATGTAAATGGGGTTTACATCGATGCAACGTTTTCAGGTAATGCAGCATTAAGTCTTACAATTAAAAATGCCGAAACTAAAGAAATCATTGAAAATGAAATTGTTTTAAAAAGTGGAATGAATAGGCTACCTTCTCTCAAGGAAACTGAGACATATATTCTTGAAAAAAAGATGATTGAAGAAGACGAATTTGGTTTTCTTGGAAATGTAACACTTCTTGGGGTCGAAACAAAAAGTCCAATTGATTATGAAAAAAGAATTCACAAAGTTCCAAGTTATAAAAGAATGGAAAAGCCGAAATTTTAACTTACATTCTTTAATCTATTATTCTAAATGTTATTATTCTAAAAATCGGATTAATTATTATGTCGTTCCAACCTGCTGAAAGCTCCAAAAATATTCTCAATTTTTATCGAAGATATCTATTGACTACATTTCAAACGAACAATGTTGTATATAATCAGCAACTCAAAGATTTGTTGTCTGATGACAATGCTATTTCTCGAGGCCCGTTTATTCACTTAACAGATCCTTTTTTGAAAGATAAATCTATTCGGGAGTTAGTTGCTGAGAATATTTTGTCTCCTGAGTTTTTAAAACTAAATAGTTTCTATCCAGACAGAAAATTGTACGCTCATCAGGTAAAAGCTATTCAAAAAGTCGCAGAAACAGAAAACATAATTGTCACAACTGGGACTGGGTCTGGGAAAACGGAGTGCTTTTTAATTCCTCTTATCGATGAATTACTGAAGGAGAAGAAAGCGGGAACATTAGATCCTGGTGTTCGAGCTCTTATTGTTTATCCGATGAATGCGCTGGTAAATGACCAAATCAAAAGACTAAGGGAAATTTTCCGAGACAGTGACCAGAAAATAACATTTGGTCGATATACTGGAGAAACTGAGGAAAATTATAAACGCGCCTTAAATAAATTCCGTGAGGTCGAAAAAGCTGAACCATTAAAATGTGAATTGATTTCACGTGAACAAATGAGGGAAACACCACCGAATATTCTCATTACAAATTATCCTATGTTGGAATATTTGCTTTTAAGACCTAAAGATAATATCTTTTTCAATGGTGACCAGGCATCAAAATGGAAATATCTTGTCCTTGATGAAGCACATACATACAGCGGAACGAAAGGAATCGAAGTTAGTTTTCTTCTCAAACGATTGAAAGCAGCATTAAAGCTAAATGATATCCAGTTCATTTTGACAAGCGCAACTCTTGGGGATAAAGATTCTGGCGCAATATTATTTGCGGAATCTCTCTGTAGTGCAACATTTAAAGAAGATTCTGTGATTCGCTCATCTCTCCAAAATTTAAAATTAAAACCAACAACAACTCACAATTATCAAATTTTTCATGATCTTGCTCAGAAAATTCGAAATAATGAAAACGCAGATTTTTTGCTTGATTATCTGAAAAAAGCCGGAATTGAAATAGTTTCGGTTTCCACTCCTGAAAAATCTCTTGAAATGACTCTGTATTACATGATATTGAATGATTCTTTTTATCAAAATCTGAGGAAGCAGTTGGTGTCTCAGGCAAGAACACTCAATGAATTGGCTGAATTACTATTTTTCGATCAAAATATTTTTGATGGAATCCAAATTATTACAGATTTTGTTACTGTTGCTTCTTGTGCAGAAAATGATGGTGACAGAATATTTGAAGCCAAATATCATATGTTTTTAAAAGGTATCGAAGGCGTTTATGTGACGCTCGAACCAAGCAACAAATTATTTTTGAATAAAATGGAAACCTATCCAGAAGATTCAAAAGAATTCAAAGTGTTTGAAATTTCGTTTTGCCACAATTGTAATGCAATTTATCTTACAGGTCAAACCGAAGGCGGCTTTTTCCGCCAAGATACAAAATATGATTTAGAAGGCTATAAGCCAGAAGTTTACCTCTTGAATGGTAATTCCGCAGAGGAATTAGATTTCGTGAATGCAAAACTCGAAGATGCCGAGTCTTTGAATCCTGCCGGAAACTCAGTCTCTTCTGATGAAAACCAGTACATCATCTGTTCCAAATGCGCTGAAATTAAGAGAAAATCTTCTATTTCTGGAATCCAATGCAATCACGGTGAACAGTATTTCAATGAAGTGACCAGTGTCAAAAATAAAGGAGAGTTTCTTAGTTCATGTCCTTGTTGTCATTCAATCAATACGGCAAAAGGAATTATGCGCCCATTTTATCTGGGAGCAGAGGCGGCAACGGCTGTTATCGCCACCGGTTTATATAATGAGCTTCCGAAATCAGTGGTTACAAAAAAAGTTATTGACATGGAAAATGAATTTTTCGGTGATGTTTCGCCGATGGTCAAGGAAGAAAGAACAGATATTGGAAGTCAATTTATTGCTTTTTCTGATAGTGTTCAAGGGGCTTCTTTCTTTTCCTCGTATCTCGAAAATACATATCGGGATAATTTGATGAAACGGGTGATGTTACAGGTCTACGAAAATAATAAAATGAAAATTGAAAATGGGATGTCCATCTCAAGTTTTGTTTACAGCCTCCAGGCAGAACTGGAAATGCATAAAATATCTCCTCTTGCTGGCGATTCTACTTTTGAAAAAGAAGCATGGATTGTCGTTTTGAAAGAAATGGTTAATTTCAAGGCTAAAAATTCGCTTCAAAACAAAGGCATTCTTTATTTTTATCTGGATATGCCCATAATCGAAATAAAAAGTCCTGAATTTAATGAAAATGAAATTTTGACTTTGTTTAAAATACTGGGCTTAGAATTTATCAAAAATGCTGCGATAGATATTCCAATTAGCTTAACAGAAGCGGACTGGTCAAGAATTTCGTATAGCGGTTACCAAAAGGGATTCGTTGAAGATAAAAAACAAAGTTCTTACAAAAATGAAATGAATTGGGCACCTTTGGAAGGAAAGAAAAACATAAGAACTCAATTTCTCAATAAAGTATTTCCAGATTGGGATGATTCGAAAATTCATCGTTTCTTAAAGGCGATATGGAGGGAGTTTGAAAAGAATGAGATTATCTCATCCTCCAAAGGGATAGAATATCGGCTAAATATTAAAGATTTCATAAAAGTAAAGGCTGTTCAACAATTATATATTTGTAGCGAATGTCATAAAATCACGCCATACAATCTGAAAGGACTTTGCTCTAATCCTAAATGCTCTGGTACATTGATAAATCATGATTACAAAGCCTTAGCAGACGATGATCATTATTCTTGGGTTATGAGGAATCTGGCACTTAGTAATTTAATTGCAAAGGAGCATACAGGCCAATTAGATCACGAAAAGGCATCCGATTATCAAAATAAATTTAAGAATCAAAAAATTAATGTCTTGAGTTGTTCCACAACATTTGAAATGGGTGTTGATCTCGGCTCCTTAGAAACTGTTTTTATGAGAAATGTTCCACCCACGCCCGCTAATTATCTCCAACGAGCCGGCCGAGCCGGTCGACGTTTAAAATCAGCTGCATATGCGATAACTTTTTGTAAGAATGCATCTCATGATTTGCATTATTTTAACGACCCTATCACGATGATTAAAGGTTCCATACGTCCGCCATCTTTTAATTCCAATAATGAAAAGATTGCAATGCGTCACATTTTCGCATCTGCTTTCTCTTTCTTCTGGAATCAATATCCTGAATATTACACAAGATATATTGGGGATTTTTTTGAGAAAGGCGGTTATGAAAAATTTCATGATTATCTGGGACAGCAACCGAAAGATTTGAAATTTTATCTTTTTGAAGTTGCTAATATGTTGGAACCTGCTCTTTTGGAAGAATTTGATATTGAAAATTTTGGGTGGATTGACCAACTGTTTTCAGAAAATTTGCCTAACTTCGGTGCATTTTGGGTTGCAAAAAATGAATACGATTCCGATCTAAATGAATTGATAAAAGCGAAAAAATCTGTACTTACCGAGTTGAGCAATGATGAAAATGGTGGACAACCTTGGAAAATTGGTGGTATTGAACGCTCAATCGCAACTCTCAAAAATCAACGCTTGATTGATTTTTTATCGCGAAATAATTTAATTCCTAAATATGGTTTTCCGGTGGATACAGTTGAATTGAAGAAGGCGAATGCAAACATTAAATTGAAAGGTTTAGAGTTAGTGCGCGACTTATCTATAGCAATTTCAGAGTATGCGCCAGAATCTGAAATTGTTGCCGATGGCAAATTAATTACTTCTCGATATGTTAAACCTCTCAAAGGGCATGCTTGGCCTACCTATAGATATGCAGAATGCGATGATTGTCATACTCTTAATAAGAGTCTCTCTGTCGGAGATAATTCTTTGCCTCCATGTCATAGGTGTGGAAATGAGTTACTTTATCAAAGGGAGTATATAATACCGAAATTCGGATTTATTATGGATAATAAAGAGCCGAAGCCAGTTGGAATGGACAAACCGGAAAAAACATATCGTGGGGATATTCACTATACGGGCAATGAAGAAAATATCTATTATTATGAATATAATATATGTGGGAGCAAAATAATAATCGGCCCAAGTAAAATGGATGAGTTGGTGGTATTGAACACATCAAATTTCTATATCTGTAACGTCTGTGGATATGGCTCCATCAAAGATAAATTTACAAAGATTGTAAGGGAAAGCCATAAAAATTCATATGGGTATGGCTGCCCAAACGAGTCTTTAGTTCAGTACTCTCTGGGCCATGAATTCCATACAGATATTGTCATGTTAAAATTTGTCGCATCCGATATCTCTGATCGCGAGGTGGCATTAACAATTCTATATTCGTTGCTGGAAGGATTAAGTTACCATTTGTCCGTTGAACGAATGGAACTATCTGGTTGTTTGCATTGGTTTATCAATGAAGAAACGAAAAATGGAAATTATGCTTTTGTTCTATTCGACAATACTCCTGGTGGAGCTGGTTATGTCCGTCTCTTAGAAACTGGGGATACTTTAGCTCAGATGTTGCAGGAAAGTTATCATCTCATCAAAAATTGTCAATGCGGCAAGGACACAGCCTGTTATAATTGCCTTCTAAATTACTATAATCAAACACATCATAAATCTCTAAAGCGTGAACATGCTATTGATTTTTTTGAATCCATTTTAAATGGTATGGATACATTTGAGTGCATCGATATTTTTAAAACATGAGACAATTTTGAATTTTATTTGATGAATTGCGAATTATTGGCTGCAATTCATCAGATGTGCTATTTTCAAATAACTTTTGGAAAAGGAGCTCGGGTGCTTGCCGTCATGTTGACGAAAATAGTAAAAATAAAAAATCGGAAGAAAAATTAATTTTCTTCTTCCGTAATGTATTCAATCGAATCCAATTGCGATCTGATTAAATCATCATGCTTTTTCTCAAGGAAACTGTAAACTGTTCCGTGATTCACGCCGTTAATCAGCATATCGATTGCGGTTCTGATAATTGTTGTCTGTTCCGGGAATCCGATAACGCTGACAGTTTTTCCGTAAACCGAAATTTTGACATTGATTAATTTTTCAGCGATTTCTCTGGTTTTTCCTTCGCGCCCGATGATTCTTCCTTTTAAGCGTGAAAGTTCTTTGGGCGTTGTTGCCGCTTCCGATAAATCAATGATATCTAATATCAAAAAGTCTTCATAAAATAATTCCAAAGCTCTTTCCGGTGAAAATCCGCGCGCAATGGCTTTGATGACTTCCGCGGCTCGAAGCGCTAAAATCGGGTCTTCGCCTTCATTGATTTCAACTCTGCCGTCTTCGCTGCTGACTTCAAGTTTTACTTTGGAAAGTTCTTCAATTTTCTTTTTTGTGCTTCCGCTCGGGCCGATAATTACGGCAATTCTTTCTTTCGGGACTTTTACAAATTGTGTCATACTAATTCTCCTGTTTCTTTTATTGAATTTATTTTTAATTATTCTGTTTTTTCTTCTTCGTTTTCTTTTATTTCTTCTGTTTTTTCCGGGATTTCTTTTTCTTCTTCGTCAGAATCCGGCTCGATAATTGTATCTGCATCTGTTTTTTGTTTTATTTTCTCAATAATTTCTTTTGTTTCTTCATTGATTCCGCATTTCTTGAAAAACCGTTTAATGTTTTCAACGTCGCGAATTAAGAAATCGCGCGCATTCGGGTGGTTTAATGTTACCGCCTGTCCGACATCAATGATGACGGCTTCCGGTTTTTCGGTATCAATCAAAATGTTGTATTCGCTTAAATCTGAATGAATTAAAGATGCGCGAACATACATTCGGCGCATATTTTCTATAATTTGATCATAAAACAGACGTGCTTCATCGTCGTCCATTTTTATTTCTTTTAATGACGGGTAAGCGTTGTTGTTTTCTCCCATAAATTCCATTATAAGCACGTTTCTGTCGCATGTGATTGGTTTTGGTGCGCGGATTCCGGCTTTATTTATTCTTAATAAGTTTTGGAATTCTTTTTGCGTCCAAGCAAAAATGATATCTTTTCGACTGTGGCGGATATGAGTGAATCGCGGGTCTTTTAATATATACGGATCCATTGCTTTAAATGTGCTTGATTGGATTCTGTAAATTTTTACGGCGACTTCTCCGGTGTTTCCTGTCGCGTAAAACACATTTGCTTCTTTTCCTGTGCTGATTGATCCGCCGAGTTCGTGAATATGTCCTTTGTTTGAAAGGGTATAAAGTAATTTTAAAGTGGGAACATCAAAGACGTTTTCTTCTGTTTTTAAAAAAGATGAATCTTTTTTGAAGATGCGGCTTTTTGCGCGCTTATCTTCGATTTGCTTCATCTGCTTGTCTATTTTCTTTTGGCTCATGTCAGCACCTTAAAATCAGAGTGGAGGTGATTTGCCGCGCCGATGTTTATTTCGGGACAGCATTTTGGTTGATGTTTTGTATAATATGCAGCCGTTTAGTAAAAAAACGTATTCTAAATATTTGTTAAATTTATTAATTAATAGAATCCACAGGTGGAATCTTTGATAAATTGGAAAAAATATGAGAATGATTATTTTCTCAAATATCCTTTTTTATCCAACCAGTCCACTTGCGGGCGGGTGTATTTCCAAATGATGTCCGCTTTTTCGTCTTGGAAGTCCCACGGAACTGCAATGACGACATCGCCTTCGTGAATCCATATTTTCTTTTTCATGGATCCGGGGATGCGTCCTAATCTGACGATTCCGTCCAAGCATCTGAGTTTCAGGTGGTTGGCGCCGAGTAAACTTTCAACGATTGCCAATACTTCTCTTTCTTCTTTTTTCGGAACTCTTACACGGACAACTTGCTCTCCGTCTGTCGGTGCGGGACCTTTTCTCTTGTTATTGTTAAAGTATGCCATTTTTTCTCCTTCCTGGATTAATTGATAATGGTGATTGTATCTGATAATATTATGCTAAGTGATTAAAATTCATTTTCTAAAACGACATTTCATTTTTTTTATAAAAATTAGAATGCTGATTTTATGTAAGAATAATTGTTTTCATGTTTAAATGTTGTGTCCGAATTGTTTTCGATTTCTTGTTATTTTCTTCTTTTTTACACTTTTTTTGCTTCTTTTCTTCGTTCATCCAACACCCTTATATATGAAATGTGATATTCTTTGGTTTCGCTCAGTCTGAATCTTTCAGCACAACTGAAATTCAGAGTGAATCGACATATATTTGTTGGCTTTTAGTAGATTTAGTATTGGATATTTTTCTGTACTTTTTTGAAAAATTGACTTGTGTCACAACTCTTATATACAATGTCTGAATTATGTTGAATTCTGCACAATTCGCGATTCATTTCGCTTGAATTCGCAGCAAATTTACATTCATCAAAATTATTAATGAAGTCGGGAGTTCTTTCCCAGACTGATATGTGACCTGATGTTTCGGTAAACTTCGGCGGTGATTTTCAAATCAAATTGTAAATCATCGTTACGAGATTTACAGAAATATCAAACTGTG
>JGI994J12354_10005049_pt1 | contig 11534 bp, 8 predicted proteins | sample IntmicLarv3ML3BL_FD_12354 | JGI IMG/M metagenome (IMG submission 12354) | reverse complement strand
CCAAACTATCCGTATACAACGTCACGACCGAGCTATCCTCCTGAACATTAACCATCCGGACATTATTGCGCATCTTTGCCAACTCGATCCTGCTGTCATAAATCAGGTAATCGCCGTAAATAAACAAGGTGTCTCCCTGTTCCATGCGGACATTACCGAATGCTTCCAACACCTTATCCTGGTGATACAAATATGCGCTATCACAATACATGTAGGAGCTGTCATGACGGAAAACCACATTTCCTACATACGTTAAACGTTGTTCGTCAACAACAGTATTACGGATGCCCATATCCGCTTTCACCAGAGTTATTGTAGTTTTCTGAACCGTATCCGGTGGATTAAGTGCATCATCTTGCGCGTTTGTAACAAACAAACAAACGAACGACAGGATCATAACTAATGTTAGTATTCTTACATTTTTCATTCTTTAATCCAACCGGGATAGTTAAAATCGCAATTGCACCAATTGTCCTTTATTTGTATGAAAATCGATTTTTGCTTGCTTGCAATCCATTCCTTCAGAAGTTCTTCTCTTTTAATATTCTCGACATACGATTTCAATTCCTGAAAATCGTCCCTTATATTTGCCTGATGTACATCAATGCGTTCTTTCAGTTTCACAAGCACCACCACATCATTTTGCGCATTATTTTTCATGACGAACGGTTTAGAAATCTCCCCTACTTTCAAGTTTTCTACTACAACGCCCATTCCTAAAGGTAAATCCTGCATTTCAAACTTCGAGGTGCCGTAATTTCTGCTTTCCATATTTTGATTCAACATCAGTCCTTCATTATTTCTGGTATCTTTATCTGAAGAAAAATAGGTGGCTTCTTCAAAAGTTAGTTTCCCTGCATCTATATCCATCCATAGCGAATCCAAACGAACCATCGCATTATCAAGTGCTTGTTCGGAAACTCTCGGACGCAACAGGATATGACGCACATTAATACGGTCGCCTCGCTTCTCGATCAATTGGATGATATGAAAACCATACTCCGTCTGAATAACATTAGATACACGATTCGGATCGTTCAGCGAGAATGCAGCTGTGGCAAATTCGGGCGCTAATTGCATCTTCGACATCATGCCAAGTTCGCCTCCGTTACCGGCTGTCCCTTTATCTTCGGAATAACGGATAGCCATGATAGTGAATGTAGTTGAACCACTGAGTATTTGTTCGGTAAAATCCCGAAGTCTTTCTTTGATGGCGTCAATATCTTCGATGGGTATCAGGGGTTCTATCATCAAAATGGAAACCTCAACCATGGTGGGGATCATCGGCAAACTATCTTTCGATATCTGATTGAAATACTTGGTTACATCCGAGGGCCTTAATTTTATATCTCCCACAATTTTCTTTTGCATTTCATTGACAATCTGCTGTTCGCGAACCATAATTTTTTGTTCCTCCTTCAACTGGGTTAACTTCTTGTTATACCACTCTTCCACTTTTTCTCTCGAACCAGCATGACCAATTAATTCATTTACCCAAGCGTCGACCTGGCGTATTACCTGCATCTCATCGGCGTATATACTGTCTATTTTTGCCTGACTTAAAAAAAGTTTGTTAATCGCAATTCGTTCCGGTATGACACAATAGGGATCACCATCGAAACGAGAATTATTCTGTTGCATAAACAACCGTTCGCGTTCCACATCCGAACGCAGAATGGCCTCGTCACCGACTACCCAAATCACTTCGTCAATCATATTTTTCTGTGCCACAATACTCAGTGTGGCACAGAGTAAAATTATTCCTGTAATAATACTTTTCTGTCTCATACTTTTAAAATTATTCTTTAACAAATTTAACGGATCCATTTTTCACGGCATCAAGGTACAATTTTTCGCCAAAATCACGTAAAAAATCAATCTTTCGTCTATTCACCAGCATATTTTGTATTTGCGTCTGAACATAGTCCAAAGGAGCAACATTGCCTACCAACTGGCGATCGGAAATGTCTAAAAAATACACATACAAACTGTCTGATACTTCCATGTGATTGTTTACTTTTAAAAACTGTGTCAGATTAGAAATCCGGTGCGGTATTTTTTCCAACACCTCATTAAAAAGCACCCAACGGTCGTAAAAATAATCGTAATTAATTGCGTTCTGCAAACTGTATTTTTCGATTTTCTCCAACGACTCTTCCGATCTTGACACATACCAGATTCTGACGCTATCTAAGCCGGGTGCGTTGATAGGCGCTTTTAAAAATAATCCTTTTATAATATTCTCATTCAACACAAACTGTTCTTTATTATCTTCATAATATGTTAACTGGTCATACTCACGGATATTGGCCAGCACTTTATCGTTTACAATGCGTTCCTGATACCGATAACGGATTAATGACCGCCGGTATTCATTCACCAGCCTGTCAATCTCCGCTTTTTCGTCTCCCAGATTTTTATACGCCACATCGTCCATTAACATATCTATGACTCGTTTTTTCACAAGGCTCCCGGCACGAACAAGGCTATCTTCAGCCGATGTCCCCTTAGGTATCTGCGCTTCTATTTCTTCGCGTGTTACAATCCGGTCGTTTACTTTCACTAATATTTCATGTTGTCCGGATGCGACACCCGATCCATTACACGCAGAAAACAGGAAAGAGAACAGCATAATCAGTGGCGTAAGCTTTATGAAACAAAACGGATGACTACACATTTTTAATCTTCTTAATCACTTTCCAATTGATCGTAACAGGATATTTCTCATGCAATTCTTTTAACCATTCAGCTTCCAGTCGCTCCTGATCTTCCAGCGGACGACTCCATACGCGCTTATTGCTAATCTCAAATAAAAGCGTACCGTCATAATAGGATTGCATCGTCAGATTATATTCCGGATAATCTTTTTCTAAAGAACGTTTTTCGAGTTCCGTTAAAATATCGTTTGCATACCAAGCATATACTTCCTTCAAAAAATCAATTGAATACTTTTGCTGCGACTGGTGTTTTGCTTGTAAATACTCAACAAAATTAGATTGTGTAAATAAAAATGAGTCACAACTGACCAACGGTTTATCCATTTCAATACCCCGATTGATAAAGTTTGTATCAAGCGGGAAATAATCGTCCGCCAGACGTAACAATTCCTCAAACGCCTCAGCATGCAGCATAAAACCATGACGTTCCTTTACTTTATCTTCAAATAAGCGATACTTTTCATGAAGATATTCCGAATTATTATTTATGGAAAAATTAATGGAACTTGCTACTTCATCAAACACAATTTCCGGTTTTCGATCGTAAAGTTTTAAAACGTGAAAACCAATCCATGATTGAACAGGTTTGCTGATGTCACCTATATTTTCGAGCGCAAAAGCAGCTTTCTCTATAGATGAAATAACATCCATCCCCAATCCAAACTCTTGAATCATACCTCCATTGCGCGCATTAATCGAATCGTCCGAAAAGGTTTGAGCTAATAATGCAAAATCTTCCCCGGCAAGCGCTTTCTGAAAGATTTCTTCCGACTTCAGTCGGGTTGCTTCTATTTCATCATCCGTTGGTTCTTCCGATGGAAATTCTGATAAAATATGCGCGACTCTCACTTTTCCCGGATTGGGAGTAAAATCGTCTACTTTAATCAAAAAATAGCCCGCCCTTGAACGAATAGGTTCAGAGATATCTCCGGGTTTCATCGCAAACGCACAATCTTCCACTGCTTTATAAGGTAGTTGAAAAGGGACAATATAATGCGACTCCCTATAATAAGCTTCATTATTTTTCATGAGCGATTCGCCTATTTCTTCAAATGATTCTCCATTTTGTATTCGGTTCCAGGCGGCAACCGCTTTCTCGTAAAGCGCAACCGTGTCTTTGGTAAGAACCAATCCGTCCTGTTCCTGGAACAATTCCGGCGGATATCGAAAAAAGATATGTTGCATGACCGGAATAGTTTTTCTCCGTTCATACATCACCTGTAACAGCGAGTCTTCTCCTGATTTATCAGCCAGATAACTTTCTTGCAACTGCTGGCTTAATCTCTTTAATTCCTGCTCAAACCCAGGGACCTGGTTAATGGACATCAATTCAGCATCCACCACTTTCAATTTCATAATCTTATATAATTCGACAAACTCCTCTACCGATTTTTTATTCTTGAAATCTACTCCACTGCCTTGTTTTGCCATAAAAATAAACTCTGAACGCGAAACCTCTTTTCCAGCAATTGTCATCACTACCGGCTCTTTTTTCTCTTTTGCTTCGACGGCAGCAATCAATCCTATCAAGGCAAATAACAAACAAATTTTCTTCATAAAATCTATCATTTAAAATCAATAATCTAAAATAATTAATTAGCCAGTTCGGAAATAAACTTGATACGTATCAAACGAATTTCCTCTTCCGAATAATCGTTTCCCAGTTCTTTAATGGCCTCATCTAACAAATCGGTTTCCGATTCCTTAAAATACATATAGATATCCTCAATATGATCTTCATCCATGACATCGTTTATAAAATAATCCAGATTGATGCGGGTACCCGAATAAACAATTGTCTCAATTTCGCTGAGCAGTTCTTCAAATTCTAATCCCTTACTGTTGGCAATATCATCCAAAGCTACTTTGCGATCAATACTCTGTACGATCCAGACTTTGAGTTTCGATTTATTTGCCACCGTACGCACACGCAGATCTTCCGGACGTATGATCTCGTTTTCGTCCACATATTTCTTGATAATATCCACAAAATCCTTACCATACCGTTTTGCTTTTCCGGCGCCAACGCCAGGGATGTTCTGCAATTCTTCGACCGTCACCGGATAAGTGGTAGCCATCGCTTCCAATGAGGGGTCCTGAAAGATTACGTAAGGAGGTACTTCCAATTTTTTCGACATTTTCCTGCGCAAATCCTTCATGATGGAAAACAACTCCGGATCTACAGCACAAGCCCCTCCGCTTTGTAACGGAACGTCATCACCAAAATCGTCATCATCAAAATCATTATCCTGCACAACCATAAATGATTCTGATTTTTTTGTGAAAGCATGGCTTTTAGCTGTAAGTTTCAGCAAACCATAATTCTCAATGTCCTTTTCGATATATCCTGCAATAAGCGCCTGACGAATAATGGCATGCCACAACTTCTCTCCTTCGTCTTCTCCGACACCGAAAATCTCCAATTCATTGTGCCGGTATTGTTCTATATCCGATGTTTCACGTCCGATTAAGACATTCACCACATATTCAGATTTATATTTTTCCTTCAAAGCGCCTACAGCTTCTATCAGTGTAAGTAACAACTCTTTGGCTTCAATTAATTTTTTTGGTTTAAGGCAGTTGTCGCAGTTATGACAATTTTCCTCCGTATATTTTTCGCCAAAATAATGCAACAAGACTTTTCGGCGACAAACAGCCGTTTCGGCATATGCCGCAGTTTCGAGTAATAATTGTTTCCCGATTTCCTGTTCTACTATCGGTTTCCCCTGAAGGAATTTTTCGAGTTTCTGCAAGTCTTTATAGGAATAAAAAGCGATACACTGTCCTTCGCCTCCATCGCGTCCGGAACGTCCTGTTTCCTGATAATACCCTTCCAGACTTTTGGGGATGTCATAATGGATCACATACCGCACATCGGGCTTGTCAATCCCCATTCCAAATGCGATTGTAGCCACGATAACATCAATTTCCTCCATCAGAAAAGCATCCTGATTCGCTGAACGTACATGCGACTCCATACCTGCATGATAAGGTCGGGCTTTTATGTCATTGGCTTGCAATATCTCGGCAAACTTCTCCACCTCTTTCCGGCTAAGACAATAGATAATGCCGGATTTCCCCTCATTTTGTTTGATAAACTTAATGACGTCGCGATCCACATCAGTCGTCTTCTGCCTCACTTCATAGTACAAATTGGAACGATTAAACGAGGAAGAAAACACGACGGATTTCAACATACCCAGATTTTTCTGAATATCGTGTTGCACCTTAGGCGTAGCTGTAGCTGTAAGCGCTATCAACGGACGCACACCTATTTCATTAATAATAGGACGAATACGACGATATTCGGGACGGAAATCATGTCCCCATTCCGATATACAGTGCGCTTCGTCGACTGCAAAAAATGAGATTTCAATCTGACGAAGAAATTCAATATTATCTTCCTTCGTCAACGATTCGGGTGCTACGTACAGTAACTTGGTTTTTCCGGACAAGATGTCGTTCTTCACATCCTCAATAGCCCCTTTCGTTAAGGAAGAATTAATAAAATGGGCGACACCATCTTCCTCGCTGAAATTGCGCATGGCATCCACCTGATTTTTCATTAAGGCGATGAGTGGAGAGATGACCAATGCCGTTCCGTTCATTATCAAGGCCGGCAGCTGATAACACAAAGACTTCCCACCGCCGGTAGGCATTAATACAAATGTATCTTTTTCATTAAGAACGTTTTCTATGATTTCTTTCTGATTCCCTTTAAAGGTATCAAACCCGAAATAGAACTTTAACGCTTCCAATATTTCATATTTCACCCCCTTATCAGACTTTACAGGAAGATGAACCGTTTCGTCTGTTTTTCTGACAGCTGCAACGCGTACTTTATGAGATGTATTATTTCTTTGTTTTTTAGCCATATTCGGAAATTAAAACAATTATGCTATTTGAAGCCTGTTAATATCAGCACTTTCAAAATTATCTCTGGCATATTGCAATGTCACATGCAAGCTCTTTTGCGTTCCTGAAGGCATCTCATACATTGCATCTATCATAATTACCTCAACAATCGAACGCAAACCGCGCGCACCCAATTTAAATTCTATTGATTTGTCAACAATATAATCATAGACATCTTCATCAAAGGTAAGTTTTATCTCATCCATTTTGAACAATTTGATGTATTGTTTGATAATTGAATTTTTCGGTTCTGCCAGGATACGTTTCAGGGCATCCCTGTCTAATGTTGAAAGATAGGTCAGTATCGGTAAGCGTCCGATTATTTCAGGAATTAATCCGAACGATTTCAGATCGGTGGGCGTAATATACTTCAACAAATTACTACTATCGATTGTATTTTTATCCCGATTGGCCGTGTATCCTACTACGTGGGTATTTAAACGCTTGGCTATCTTTTTTTCAATGCCATCGAAAGCGCCTCCGCAAATAAAAAGGATGTTTTTGGTATCAACAGCTATCATTCTTTGTTCGGGATGTTTGCGTCCACCTTGTGGCGGCACATTCACAACAGCGCCTTCCAATAATTTTAATAACCCCTGTTGTACGCCTTCTCCGCTCACATCACGGGTGATGGAGGGGTTATCGCTTTTACGGGCGATTTTATCTATTTCATCAATAAAAACGATTCCTCTCTCAGCTGCTTTGACATCGTAATCGGCAGCTTGTAGCAAACGTGTCAGAATACTTTCAATATCCTCGCCCACATAACCCGCTTCAGTAAAGACCGTTGCATCGACAATACAGAAAGGAACTTGAATTTTTTTGGCGATGGTACGCGCTAATAACGTTTTACCCGTTCCTGTGGCACCCACCATGATGATATTCGATTTTTCAATCTCTACATCATCTTTGGAAATCTTTTGCTTCAATCGTTTATAATGATTATAGACCGCTACAGAGAGATATTTTTTTGCATCTTCCTGGCCGATCACGTATTCATCCAGAAATTGATTGATTTCGTAGGGCTTTGGAAAATCGTCAGTGTCAACCTGAAATGTTTGAGAACTGGTATGTTGTTTCTCCTGCAAAACAATATCGTACGCTTGCTCTGTACAGCTGTCGCATATATTACCTGAAACACCTGCAATCAGTAGTTTAGCTTCTTTGCGTGTTTTACCGCAAAACGAACATTTGTCGTCGACTCTGGCCATGATTAACTACTTTTTTTCATCAATACTTCATCGATCATGCCATATTCTAACGCCTCGTCCGCTGTCATCCAGTAATCACGGTCGCTGTCGTGTTCCACATCTTCGTACGGTTTGCCGGAATGGGTTGATATGATACGATACAATTCTTCTTTTATTTTTACAATCTGACGAACGGTAATTTCCATATCCGCTGCCTGCCCCTGCATTCCACCCATGGGTTGGTGGATCATCACCCGTGAATGTTCCAACCCGAAACGTTTACCTTTTGCCCCTGAAACCAGGATTACGGAAGCCATCGATGCTGCCACGCCGGTGCAAATGGTAGATACATTACTGCTAATGTACTGCATGGTATCGTAAATACCCAACCCCGCATACACCACGCCACCCGGCGAGTTGATATAAATAGCAATGTCTTTACCGGGGTCGCTGGTGTCTAAGTACAGCAGTTGCGCCTGAATCACATTCGCAGTATAATCGTCAATTTGCGTACCTAAAAAAATAATCCGGTCCATCATCAGACGCGAAAACACGTCCATCTGTGCTACATTCAATTGACGCTCTTCTATAATTGTAGGCGAAATATAATTGCTTGTAAACTTCATATAGCTATCCAAGGCGTTACTATTCATCCCCAAATGCTTGGTAGCATAATTATTAAATTCATTCATAAATATTCTCTCTTAAGACTTATATGTTTCAATAATTGTTCTAAATGCTTCGATTGTCACGCTCTGTTCGTCGATCGTTATGATTTCTTTCAATAAAACGGTCATTTTCTCGTCAAGCACGCGTTCGGCCAGTTCATCAATCGTTTTCTCATTTTTCAACATGTCTTTCACATAGTTGTCAAGCATATCATCCGGCACGGACATCATCCCATATTGTGCAAACTGTGACCTGACAACCTGTTGTGCCAATGCATTGATGTCATCTTCTTCGACCTTTATGTCATGGGCTGTAATAAATTTTTCTTTGATAAAATGATATTTCAAATCCCTGGTCACATTCGGATAGTCATTTTCAACCTCTTCTATTGTCGACTTTTCATTCTTAATCAGCAGCCAACGCTTCAGTATGTCATCCGCAAAAACGACATCTTTCGCTTTTTCAACCATCATGTTACGAATATTCCTTTTGAAAATTATTTCGCCATAAGAATCATATTGCGATGCTATCAAGTTCTTTATTTTATCACGAAATTCCGTTTCATCTTTCACTGCATCTGCTCCAAAAATTTTATCAAACAACTCCTGGTTAATTTCTGCCGGCGCATATCGGGAAATTTCTGTTATCTCAAATGAAAAATCACTTTTCATGTTTTTCACCGCTTCTTTGTCAATTTCCAGAAACGAAGCAATCTCCGCTTCCGCTCCTTTATATGCTTTATAGGGGTTAAAAATGATCGTTTTTCCGATTTTTGCGCCAACAAATTTCTTCTGTTCCATTTTACCCTTCATATAGGATGGCATCAGCGACGCTTTATCGATTACAATTCCATCCGTTTTGGGAGCACCCGCTTCCATCTCAATGATTTTTCCCTTTACGACATCTTCAGCTGCTACTGTATCGGCCTGCTCCAGGGAGCCATATTGCTTGCGATATGAATCAACCTCCTTATCAATTGCCTCATCATCAACAGTAGCCTTGTATAAAATCAACGAATCATCCTTTGTCAATTCAATGTTAATATCGGGTCTTAACGCAATATCGAAGCAAAATTCAAAGTTTTCTTCGACATCAAAATCCAGCATTTTCTGTTCTTTTTCGTTCGGTATCGGGTCGCCTAAAATATTTACCTGATTGTCCTGCAAATACGAAAACAATCCATTCGAAACCAATTTGTTTACTTCTTCAAGTAGGGACTGCTTTCCGTACATTTTTTTAATATAGCCCAAGGGCACCATACCTGGCCGGAAACCTGGCAACTGCGCCTTTTGTCGCAATTTACGCAGACTCTTTTCCAGCGGCTCCGCGTAATCATTTTTTTCAATTTCTACCTTTAAAATAGCGCTAACTGCATCAATGTTGTTAAATGAAATGTTCATTCTGAATTGTTTAATAAATTTATTTTTTTATAGTTCCCAAAAATAGGATGCAAAAGTAATAAAAAAAAATTACCGTTTACCTTTATCTTTGATATTTTTATTGACAAGAAAAATCATGGCACACAAATTCACAACCAGAACGCCCCCACAACATGCGATATAAAAGGCCTTCCATTCCTGATTCGGCTGGTAGCGAAAATAGTAAATCGTTGTAATAATTAGTATTAAAACAATAAGTGTCAATAATATCCGTATAATAACTCGTTTCATTTTTTTTCAGATTATCACTGCGAAGATAATACTTTATTCTTATATCTATATGATTTGAACGAAAAAAATGATACATTTGCACCGATTTTGAATATTTTTAACCATTAATCAACAACAAGATGAATCAAAGTGCATTTCAAATCGCGCGGGCCGGCTATACTCCCAGGGTTCCCGCCACACTGAAAGAAAACGTAGTAGCCGTTGAAGGCAACTGCACACAATCAATAGCGAATCAGCAAAAAATTCAAAAAAAATTTCCCAACACGTACGGGTTACCGATTTTAACTTTTGAAAAAAGCAATGAAAAACGTACACTTCCGGCTATCAATGTCGGCGTAATCCTTTCCGGCGGCCAGGCACCCGGAGGTCACAACGTGATTGCAGGCATTTTCGATGGGATGAAAGCCGCAAACAAAAACGCACGCCTCTATGGTTTCATCCTTGGCCCTGACGGCTTAATCAACCATAACGCTATGGAACTCACCGCCGATGTCATCAAGCCTTATCGCAATACCGGCGGTTTCGATATGATTGGCTCCGGACGAACAAAACTCGAAACAAAAGAACATTTCAAAAAAGGGCTTGAAATATTGAAAAAGTTAAATATTGGCGCCCTGGTCATCATAGGTGGCGACGACTCGAACACAAATGCCTGCGTATTGGCTGAGCATTTCAAGGCTAATAATTCCGGCGTACAGGTGATCGGTTGCCCGAAAACCATTGACGGCGACCTGAAAAACGATCAGATTGAAGCTTCGTTCGGCTTTGATACTGCTTGCAAAGTGTATTCGGAAGTAATCGGAAATATTGAACGCGACTGTAATTCGGCTCGTAAGTACTGGCATTTCATCAAACTGATGGGTCGCTCCGCCTCGCACATCGCACTCGAATGTGCGTTGCAGACACATCCGAATATTTGCATCATCTCCGAAGAAATTCAAATGAAGAAGATGTCGTTGGACGACATCATCAACTATATAGCAAATATCATAGCAAACCGCGCCGAAAAAGGGCAAAATTTTGGAACCATACTCATCCCCGAAGGACTTATCGAGTTCATACCGGCCATGAAAGTACTACTTGATGAACTCAATGATTATCTGCACCATAACGAAGAACAATTCAAGCTGATAAAGAAAGAGGATCAACGCGACTTTATTATCAGCAAACTATCAAAAGATTCTTCGGAACTCTATGCCAGCCTGCCTGAAAATGTGTCACGTCAGTTGTTGTTAGATCGCGATTCGCATGACAATGTACAAGTCTCCCTGATCGAAACGGAAAAGTTATTAGCAGAGATGGTGGGTAAGCGACTTGAGGAATGGGCTTTGGCAGGTAAGCGACTTGCACAATGGATGATCACTGGAAAATAT
>JGI994J12354_10005048_pt1 | contig 11534 bp, 10 predicted proteins | sample IntmicLarv3ML3BL_FD_12354 | JGI IMG/M metagenome (IMG submission 12354) | reverse complement strand
GAAAAATAGCAGATAAATCTCATTTCCAAATAAAAATGTTGAATAATGCAAAAGGGCCAGCAGTACGTTCACTACGAGCACAAGCAGATAAAATTGATTATCCAAAAAATATGCTATCGCACTTAAAAGCCCAAAAAAATCTCAATTTATTAGAAGACATGGTTGAAAATTTGCTAGTTGAAAGAGGAAAAGTAATTGGAGTAATAACAGAAACAGGTGATGAGATAGCTGCGAAAAAAGTTATTTTAACAACTGGAACATACTTAAAATCAGATATTTTAGTTGGTTCAACCAAAACTCCATCTGGACCACATGATGAAAAGAGATCAAATCATCTAAGCGATAATTTGAAAAAATATGGATTTAATATTCAACGACTAAAAACTGGAACTCCACCAAGGATTGCAGAAAAATCAATTGATTTTTCGATGATGAAAGAAGAGGTAGGCGATGAAACACCATATACTTTCAGTCATGAAAATAACTTATATTATAATCCAGTAGAACAAGAAAAATGCTATTTAATTTATACTAATGAACAAACACATAACATTATCAACAAAAATTTAAGTAAATCCAGCATGTATGGTGGTCACGTTGAGGGAATCGGCCCTAGATACTGTCCATCAATTGAAGATAAAGTGGTGAGATTCAATGATAAAGATAGACATCAACTATTCTTAGAACCTGAGAGTAAGAAAACAGATGAATGGTATTTGCAAGGATTTTCCACTAGCATGCCCTATGAGATTCAAGAACAAATGGTACATAGCTTAAGAGGCTTGGAAAAAGCAAAAATAACAAAGTATGCATATGCAATTGAATATGATGCAATTGATCCATTACAAATGGAAGCATCATTACATTCAAAAATATTGAAAAACTTATATACTGCTGGGCAAATAAATGGAACAAGTGGATATGAAGAAGCCGCCGCTCAAGGATTGATAGCTGGCATAAATGCATCACTATCACTTGAGGGAAAAGAACCATTGCTATTAAAGAGAAGCGAAAGCTATATTGGGGTACTAATAGATGATTTAGTTACTAAAGGAACAAAAGAACCATATAGAATGCTAACCTCTCGTGCAGAATTTAGGTTGTTACTACGACATGACAATGCAGATTTAAGATTAACAGATTATGGTTACAGAGTAGGATTAATAACAGAAAAAAGATACAAAGAATTCCTAGAAAAAAAATCCAATATAAGCACATTAATAGAAGAATTAAAGTTAATTAAACTTGAGGGAAAAAATGCTAAAGAGTTGCTAAAACGTCCAGGTGTTAATTTCGCTTATTTAAAAGAACGTTGTGGATATGTTCCGCCTTATCCACAAGAAGTAACAGAACAAGCTGAAATTATTATAAAATATGAGGGATATATAACAAAGGCATATAAAAATGCAGAAAAAATGTTAAAAACAGAAGAAAAGCAAATTCCCTTAGACATTGATTATGACAAAATTAAAAATCTAGCATCAGAAGCAAGGCAGAAATTAAAACAGGTTCGCCCAACATCTGTTGGACAGGCAGCGAGAATTAGTGGAGTAAATCCAGCAGATATGGCAATTTTAGCTGTATATTTAAAGAAAGAGTATGGTAACTAATGAATGAAACTCAATTATTAAAAGAATTACAAAACCTAAATATAACACTAACTGGAGAACAAATTAAGAACTTGAATTTATATTGTGATTTTTTATTACAGGAAAATCAAATAACAAATTTAACAGCAATTAGAGACAAGGAAAATGTTTTTTTAAAACACATATATGATTCTTTAACTTTAGTAACAGCATTAAATTTAAAAAATGAAAAACTATATTTTGAAAATCAAAATCAAGAAATAAGCAACTTACTTGATATTGGAACAGGTCCAGGTTTTCCAGGGATAATTATGAAAATTTGTTTTCCATATTTGGATGTTACACTTTTAGACTCCAATAGAAAAAAGACAAATTTTCTCAAAAAAGTTTGCCAAAATCTAAATTTAGAAAATGTAACTATAATAACAGATCGAGCTGAAAATTTTATAAACAATAATAGAGAAATCTTTGATTTAGTTACGACAAGGGCAGTAGCAAAGTTGAATGTAATAATGGAACTTTCCATCCCGTTCGTCAAACAAAAAGGCTATTTTATTGCAATGAAAGGTATAGAAGATTTACAAGAAAAACAAGATGGTCTATTTGCAGCAATCAAATTAAAATGTGAAATTGATAGTATCAAAAAATTTAAATTGCCAATTGAAAATAGTGATAGAACACTTTATGTTATTAGAAAAAAGGGATTAACACCTAAAGAATATCCTCGAAGATATGAGCAAATCAAAAAGAAACCAATAACAAACTAAATATAGTCACAAGAAATTGTGTCTTTTAAAATATATTTTTCAAATAAAAATGCAAATTTTATTGAAAAAAAGTGTGTAATAAGGTATTATTAACTATAGAATAAGAATAAAAGGGGCTGTTGCACTATGAATCATGAAGGACAGGTGCTCTCAATACCACTAGAAGAAATTATACCAAATCGTTTTCAACCGCGATTGTCTTTTGATGAGCAAGGACTTAAAGAACTTGCTGATTCAATAAAACAACATGGTGTAATTCAACCATTAGTGTTAAGAAGAGTGGGAGATAAATACGAAATAATAGCAGGTGAGAGAAGATATAAAGCTTCAACGATGGCGGGATTAACACATGTTCCAGCTGTTGTTGCAAATGTCGATGATAATAAAAGTGCTGAAGTAGCGCTAGTAGAAAATGTTCAAAGAAGAGACTTAACTGCAATTGAAGAGGCAAAGTCATATAAAAATTTATTAGATAAAGGATATATGACACAAGAACAACTTGCATCTAAAATGGGGCTATCTCAATCGGCTGTAGCTAATAAACTTAGATTATTAAATCTTGTTGAAGAAGTACAAGATGCATTATTAAATGAAAAAATTTCAGAACGCCACGCAAGAGCTTTACTGGTGTTAAATACTCCAGATGAGCAAAAGAAGTGGCTAGAAAGAATTATTGCTGAAAGATTAACAGTAAGGCAACTAGATACTGAATTAAAAAAATTGAAATTAAATCGTGAAGATGAAAATATTCCATTAGTAAATATAACACCAAATATTGAAGAAATCAAAAACAACGCAGTTGATTTAAATCCTATAATAGAACCAAAAATTATTCCAGATTTACTGACACAATCAGATACTGTTGAACAGATTAAAATTGAAGAAAATTCAGAGATGGTACAAGAAGAAGTTAAAGGTGATGTTCCACAAAAAAGATTCTTCAACTTCTTAGAGTATGAGGAAGCAAATCTCGAAACTGACGATTCAGAAGAAACTGGAGGCGCAATAATGAGCACAATTGATGAAACTTCAGAAGTGCCAAAATCGATATCAGAACAAATGGAGGAGACTACGTCAAATCCAGTTCAAACCTCAGTGACTAGTGAAGTGGTTTTAAGTGAGCCAACGTCTTTAGAAGTAATGGAAACAGTTGAAAAAAATATGCCAACTTCAGTACTAACATTCGACACATTAGATAGTGTAGAACCAAAAGTAGAAGCAAATCCGGTTAAAGATGTTGCAATGATTAGTGATTTCAATATTCCTGGTAACAATCTGATACAAGATAGCGCTGATTCCTTAAACAAGCCAGTTGAGCAAGATTCGCAAATAGAAGTAATAGAAACAGCAACTCCAGAAATAATTGAAAAAGCTCCAGTAAGTGAGCGAACCTTTATTGATCCAGTTGCATCAATTGAAAAACTTGATCCACAATACCTTGAAAGTTTGAAAGCAGAAGCTGGATTGGATTTAAAGAATGCAATCAATAAAGTTAGAGATTTAAACAAAGAGCTTAACGCACTTGGATTTGTTGTAGAACTAGAAGAAATAGATTTTGAAAATCAATATCAATTTGTGGTAAAAATTCAAAAATAGCAGTGGTCATTCACTACTATTTTTATTTTTCTCAAAAAAATCAACTGTAACAGTATTTTCAGTTCCTCTTACATAATAAAAAACTGTTGTGTGTTTAAAATCGTTGGTTGGAAGTCCAGTAATAGCATGAAGTGGAACACCCACAACATTTTCAGGACAAATATACCATTTTTTATCTTTATCATTTAAATAATTTTCAGTTGCTTCTAACCAGATACCTCTTGTAATATTACCCTCTCTAACTTCCATGCCTTGATTATCGTCATATCCGTTCCAAATAATTGTGAGTAAATCAGGGTTATATCCCACTACCCAAAAATCAGTTCCAGTAGACCCAGTTTTAATTGCGTATTTGCCAGAAATTTGTGATGCAACACTCAAAAGTGTCGGTGTATTATAATCAATAAAAGCAGAGTTATAAGTTTCTCGCATCAATTCGTTCAATATATACGTATTGTTTGGATTCAATACCAACTCATTATCTTCTTTTGATTTGTACAAAATATTTCCATTAACATCCTCAACACGACGAATAAAATGCAAATTTCTTTTATAGCCTCCACTAGCTAAAGTAGTATAACCCCTTGCAAAATCTAAAAGACTCAATTCAGATGTTCCTAGTGGAAGTGATGGATTTGCTTGCAAATTTCCAGTGATTCCAGTCTTTTTTGCCGTATTCACTAAGGTATCTTCACCCAAAAATAGATGAGTTTTAACTGCATAAATATTATCTGAATATGAGAGTGCTGCTGCCATAGTAATATCTTGAAATCCATATTTATCGTTGTAATTAGCTGGTGTATAACTTTTGTTTTCAGCGAATGTAAAAGTTGTCGGTTTGCTTTCAAATTTAGAAGAAGTAGTAAAACCGTTTTCTAAAGCTGCATAGTAAAGAAAAGGCTTCATTGTTGAACCAACTTGCCTTTGCGATTGAATGGCTCGATTAAATTGGCTTTTAGAGTAATCTATGCCTCCTAAAAGTGCGATAATTCCTCCATTTAATGGGTTTACCATGATTCCAGCTGCCTGCAAATTATTTTCAAAATCTATATTATTTAAAGTAGCTTGTTCTAAAGAAATTTGCGCATCCATATCCAAATTAGTAAAAATTTTCAATCCCCCTGTTTCGATTAAAGAATTTGGAATTGATTCAATAGTTTTTAATTCAGACATAACTGCATCTTGATAATACATCAAAGTTTGGGAATTATTTTTTTCTCTTTTTGCATAAATTTCTAATTTTTCTTGAAACAATGAATTAAATTGATGTTCACTAATCACATCATTATTAAGCATAGATTTCGCCACGATTTTTGATCTAATAAGAGCATTTTCATAACTATATTCTGGATTATTTGAACTAGGATTTTTAGGAATCCCCGCCAGCATTATGGCCTCTTCTAAAGAAAGATTAGAAGCTGATTTATTAAAATAATATTTACTTGCATTTTCAATTCCGAAATTTCCTTGTCCAAAATTAATAGTATTTAAATAACCCTCTAGAATCTCATCTTTTGAATAATGAACTTCAATTTCCAAAGTAATAAAAGCTTCATCAATCTTTCTTTTCCAGTTTTGGTCAAAGTCCAAATATAAATTTCTTGCATATTGCATAGTTATTGTACTAGCGCCTTGAACAATATCTCCATTAACAAGATTATTAAACATTGATTTAGCAATTCTTAAATAATCAAATCCCTGATGATAATAAAAATTTCTATCTTCAACACTAATAATCGCATCAATTAAATGAGGAGAAATTTCATCCAAACTAATCCATTCATTAGTGTTAGATCCTTGATAGACGAGATTATCATTACTATCATAAAATGCATATTGATTGGCAGTTTTTAATTCCAATTTTGGGCTAAAATAAGCATATGTATACAAACCAATTATACAAATAATTCCAACAATAAACGTAAAAACAACACTTTTAAGAAAAAAAATAATAAATTTCATAAGTTAACACCCTACACCTATTATGTAAAAAAGCTTGAAAAATATAAGTGCAATTGATATACTCCTTATGATTATATTTCATTAAAGGAAATTAGGTGTCAAAAATGGGTAAAATAAATTTTATGTTATCTAAAAATAATCAAACAATAATCAAACAAGAAAAACAACCTGCAAAAATAATTCAAAATGAAATAAGTTTTGAATTAGATGCAACTATGAACATAATTCGGTATGATTCAAAAATTTTAAAATTCATTAGAGAGAATAAAGAATTTAGGATGGAACTAACACTAATGCCGGTAAAAAACTGTATATATACGCTAAAAGAAAAAAATTATATAGTGAATATAACTGTAGAAAATAGCAAAGTTGATATTCAAAACAAAATAATTGAATTTTCATATAAACTAGAAACTACAGAAGAAGAAAATAAAATCAAAATAGAGATATTGGAGGAATAAAAATGAATGAAATTATAAAAATAGCAATAGAAGATGCACTAGAAAAAAACAACATTGATTTTAATCAAGTGATAAAAATTGAAGTTCCCGCAAAAAAAGAAAATGGAGATTTTTCAACAAATATTGCAATGTTATTAGCTAAAAGTTTAAAAGAAAACCCGGTGAATATTGCCAACAAGTTAAAAAACTCAATCAAAAATGACAAAATTATTCGAATAGAAGTTGCGAATCCTGGATTTATAAATTTTTTTGTTGATAAAAGCTATTTGTTGGAAAATATAAACACTGTAATAGAACAAGGAGAAAATTATGGAAGAAGCAACGTAGGTAATAATAAAAAAGTAAATATCGAATTTGTTAGTGCCAATCCAACTGGAATTCTTCATATGGGAAATGCCCGTGGTGGAGCTTATGGTGATTCACTAGCACGAATTTTAAATTTTGCCGGATACCAGGCCACAAAAGAATATTATGTAAATGATGCAGGAAATCAGATAAACAATCTTGGACTATCGCTACAAGCAAGATATTTTGAGCAATGTAATCTCCCTTATTCAATGCCAGAAGATGGATATCATGGTAAAGAAATTATTGAGTATTCTAAAAAACTTTATGATGAAAATGGAGACAAACTTAAAGAAAAAGACATAAATTATTTTAAAGAAGTTGCCACTGATGATTTATTAAGTCGAATTAAAAGTGTATTAAGCGAATATGGTATTAATTACGATTATTTTACAAGCGAAAAAAGCATATATGAAAAGGGAAACATTGAAAAAGTTTTAAAACAACTTGCAGAAAACAAACAAACATATATCAAAGAAGATGCACTGTGGTTTAAGTCAACAAATTTTGGAGATTCAAAAGATCATGTTTTAGTAAAAGCGGATGGAACATATACCTATTTAGTGCCAGATATAGCATATCATATTGACAAAATTCAAAGAGGATATGACCATTTAATTGATGTTTTAGGAACTGATCACCATGGCTATGTTGCCAGACTTAAAGGAGCATTAGAAGCACTAGGACACCCATCAAACATGTTAGATGTTAAACTTCTTCAATTAGTACGTTTAGTAAAAGATGGCCAGGAAGTTAAAATGAGTAAACGTACAGGAAATGCCATAAGTTTGAAAGAATTAATTGAAGAAATAGGCGTAAATGCAGCTAGATACTTCTTTGCAAGTCGTTCATTAGATACTCAAATGGATTTTGATTTAGAGCTAGCAAAAAAATCAACTAGCGAAAATCCGGTATACTATGTGTCCTATGCATATGCACGTATCTCAACAATTTTAAATGATAACAATATAGAAAAAATTGAGAAGTACACTACCATAAATGAAATAGATGCATATAATGTTTTAGAAAAAGTTTATATGTTTCAAAGTGTTGTTGAATCAGCTGCAACAAAAGAGCTTCCGCATTTAATAACAAATTATGTTTACGAACTTGCAAATTTATTTCACACATTTTATTCAAATTATCGTATAATTGTTGCTGACAAACAAAAAACACAAGAAAATTTAAATATGATTAATGCAGTTAGAATAACAATATTTAACGCATTAAATTTAATCGGCGTAACGCCACCTGAAAGGATGTAAGAAATGAAAATAACAGATTTATCAAAAGAAGAATTAGAAATAATGCCATATGATGATATAGCATTTATGGTTTTAACAGAATCAAATAAAAAAATGAAACTTACTGATTTATTCAAGAAAGTATGTAAGTTAGTTAACAGCTCAGCAAATGAAAATGATGATCAAATAATTGCCTTTTTTGAATTATTAACTGGGGATAAAAGATTTATTATGCTAGAAAATGGATTTTGGGATCTTAGAAGTAAGCACAGTACAAAAATTGTTATTGACGAAGATGATGAAGATGAGATTACTCTTGAAGCAAATGATGATATTGAAGAAAGTCAAGAAGAAGATATTTTCTATGAGGGCGAAGATACAGATGATACAACTGATGATGATTTAAAGGATTTAATTGTAGTTGATGAAGATGATGAAGAAACTAGTGGACTTGTATAGAACAAGGACACTTTTTCTTTGAAAAAACAAAATTTAGAAGCAGAAGATAGTATAGATTACTCCTTGATTTTCTGTTATAATCATTCATGAAAGGCGGAAATTAGCAAAATGATAGAAAGACTTGAGGGCGTTTTAGAAAAATATAACGAAATAACTGCAAAGTTAGCTACTCCAGAAATATTAAATGACTATAATAAGTTAAAAGAATTATCTAAAGACCAAAAAGATATTGAAGAATTGGTAGAAAAATATCAAGAATACAAAAAGGTGGTTGCTGATATTGAAGAAACAAAAACCATGCTTCAAGATTCAGAATTAGGAGAATTTGCAAAAAGCGAACTTATTAATCTAGAAAAGCAGAAAGAATTAATCAATAGCGAACTAGAAATTTTACTTATTCCAAAAGACGAAAACGATGGTAAAAATGTCATAATGGAAATTCGTGGAGCAGCAGGTGGAGATGAAGCAAATATTTTCGCAGGAGACTTGTTTAGAATGTATTCTAGATACGCCGAAAAAAACAATTGGAAAATTGAAATAATTAATGAAATACAGGGTTCTAGTGGTGGATTTTCTCAAATTGAATTCATTATTAAAGGGGAAAGTGTATATTCGAAACTTAAATTCGAAAGTGGTTCTCATCGTGTTCAGCGTGTCCCAGCTACTGAAACGCAAGGTAGAGTCCACACCTCAACTGCAACTGTAGCAGTAATGCCAGAGGTTGAAGAAATTAACATGGAAATAAAAGATGTTGACATCAAAACTGATGTTTATCGTGCAAGTGGAGCAGGAGGGCAACATGTTAATACAACAGATTCTGCTGTAAGACTAACACATATTCCAACTGGAATTGTCGTAACTTGCCAAACAGAAAGAAGTCAAATCAAAAACAAAGAAAGAGCAATGAAGTTTTTAAAAGCTAAATTGAGTGATGAATTAACAAGAAAACAGGAAGCAGAAATTGGTGCTGAGAGAAAAAGTAAAGTAGGAAGTGGAGATCGTTCAGAAAAAATTAGAACATATAACTATCCTCAAAATCGTGTAACAGATCATAGAATTAATTTTACAGTTATGGAACTAGATCGAGTAGTTGAGGGATTATTAGAATCAATAATTGAAGCATTAATTGCTGAAGATTTAAGATTAAAGCTATCTGGTGAATAATGAATTTAATAAATAAAATAACCAAACAAGACTTTAAATTGTTAAAAGAAAAATATAGTGATGAAGAGTTTCCTCAAATTCTTAAGAAAATTGAAGAGGGATATCCTGTACAATATCTAATTGGATGGGTTGATTTCTATGGAAGAAAGTTTATTGTAAATCCAAGTGTATTAATTCCAAGATTTGAAACAGAATTACTTGTTGAAAAAACGATTAAATATATCAAATCAAACTTTAAAAGTGCTAGTATTATTGATATTGGAACTGGAAGTGGTGCAATTGCTCAAACAATTTATTGTGAACTAAAAAATCAAGTAGAATCAAGAATTCAAGCAATAGACATAAGCGCGAAAGCCCTTGGAATTGCTAGAAAAAATTGTGATAATTCTATTGAACTTAAAAAAATAGATGTTTTAAAAGACAAAATAAACGAAAAGTTTGACGTAGTTATTTCAAATCCGCCATATATATCGATAAATGAACAAGTTGACATACAAACAATTCATGAACCACAAAATGCTTTATATGCAGACAATAATGGTTTAATATTTTATGAAACCATTCTATCCAAAAAATTAATCAAAACTAAAGGTTTAATTGCTTTTGAAATTGGTTCAACTCAAGGACCTTATATTAAAAAACTTGCTGAAAAATATTATCCAAATGCCCAAATATTAATTGAGCAAGACTATACCAGTCGAGATAGATTTGTATTTATCATCCAGAATTTGAATAAATAAACAAAACACTACACACTATTAATTTAGAAAGGTAGTGTTTTTTATCAAAAAAATTATCATAATAATATGCATAGTTACTGTAATATTAGCATTTAACAATAATAATGTAACAAGCTCTAATATAATTCCAAGCGAAGCAATTAGATTCAGAATAATAGCAGGGAGTAATAAAATAGCTGATCAAGCATTAAAAATGGATATTAAAACAGATATTCAAAAGGATTTATTTCCCTTATTGGAAGATGCCAAGAATATTAACACAGCTAGAAATATAATTCTAAATAACCTAAATACAATAGATACAAATCTTTTGCCATACAATATTGAATACAATATTTCCTATGGTAATAATTATTTTCCAGAAAAAAATTACATGGGAACAGCCTACCAGGCGGGTCAATACGAGTCTCTAGTTATCACATTAGGAGAGGGAAAAGGAGAAAATTGGTGGTGTGTGTTATTTCCACCATTATGTTTACTAGAAGCAGAAGAAAGTACAAGTGAAAAAATTGAATATAAATCATTCTTTAAAGAGATGATTAACAAAATAAATAAATAATAATTTATAATCTCCCTAAATATAATTAGCAAGGAGATTTTTTTATGAATGAATTTTTAACATTAATTTCTATAGGTCTAGCATTATCTTTAGATGCATTTTCACTAGCCTTAACGCTCGGAACAGTATCTGAAGAAAATAAAAAAAATCTATTAATCGCCTTTTCAGTCGGGATTTTTCACTTTTTAATGCCAATATTAGGTTTACTAATTGGAAATCAAGTTCTTAAAATATTTAATGTAAAAGGAGATTTTTTTGTTGCAATAATCCTATTATATATATCGTTTGAAATGATAAGAAACATTATGCAGCAAGAAAAAATGGCGTGGAATCCAGGCATTTTTGCGTACATTTCATTCGCTTTTAGTGTTAGTATAGATTCGTTTTCAGTTGGATTGGGATTAAATATCATTACAAGCAACATCATATTTGCAGCAATTATTTTTTCTATTTGTAGTTTTTCTTTAACCTATATTGGAACAATTTTAGGAAAATACACTAAAAAACGATTTGGAATCATTGCTAACATAATCGGAGCACTATTACTTTTAGTGTTAGGAATAATTCATTTATTATAATTTTTTTTCAAAATTCATCTTCCTTATTTACGATTTTTCTGTCCAATCCACACAGAAAAAAATGACGGGG
>JGI994J12354_10005047_pt1 | contig 11535 bp, 7 predicted proteins | sample IntmicLarv3ML3BL_FD_12354 | JGI IMG/M metagenome (IMG submission 12354) | reverse complement strand
CACCTCCTCACACAGCACTGTTCCGTGCACCAGATGACGCGAAATTCGGCTGGCGGCGGTGGTGTAGAAATTGTTTTCGCTGAAAAACATGTGCGGTACATCGGTGGACGTGATTTCACCGTCGAAAAACATGGCACAGCGGTCGGAATAGGCGGCGGCAAATTCCACATCGTGCGTAACCATTAAAATTGTCAAGCCTTCTGCTTTTAATTCGCGTAAAATTCCGCCTAATGTGTGCTTTGAAAAGGCATCAATACCTTTGGTCGGCTCGTCAAGCAGGAGTATTTTCGGCTTTAACAGTAAAATTTTGCACAGCGCTGCTTTTTGCTGTTCGCCGCCGCTTAAATCATAAGGATGTTTATCCAAAAGATGAGCGATACCAAGTCGATTACTTAGACCTTCAACCAAATCGACAGCCTCATCTTTTTTGTATTCCATTGACTTGCAGACTTCCTTGAAATCCTCGCGGACAGTATGCTTTAAAAACACCGTCTGCGGATTTTGAGGCAAATAAGCAAGGTTGCGGCGGTATAGCTCCGCCCCTTTATACTTCTTGACCGACTTGCCGTTTATCATCACCTTACCGTTGTACGCCCGCCGTTGACCCGAAACTATAGACAGCGTGGTGGTTTTTCCTGTTCCGTTGCCGCCGAGAATGGTGAAGGTTTCGCCCTTGTACACATCAAAGCTGACACCGCGTACAATGTCGGGCAAATCCTTTTCATACCGAAACCGGATGTCCTTAATTTCAAGAGCCTTTTCCTCGATTGGAGTATATGTTTTATGGTTTGGTTCTTTAATCGTTTTCGCAAAATATGCATCAAGATAATTACGCCCGTCACGAACGGTCAGCGGACAGTCATCACCGATATTTAAGCCGTTAAAAATTCTAACAGCAGACGGAAGCCCTAACAGCATATTGTGATGCTCACTGTATTCCCTAAGTCCTGCGCCGACAGTACGCGGAGCGTTATATAAAATCACCTTGCCCGATTCCATAACCGCAACCTTGTCAGCGATAGGGAACACTTCCTCAAGCCGATGTTCGACAAGCAATATTGTAAGACCAAGCTCCTTGTTTATCTTTTGGAGCGTAGCGATAAACTCCGCTGCCGCGATTGGGTCAAGCTGAGATGTTGGCTCATCCAGTATCAGAACCTTTGGCTGCATGACCATAATGGCGGCGAGATTGAGAAGCTGTTTTTGACCACCTGACAGCTCGCTTGTTTTCTGACGAAACCATGTTTGTATGCCGAAAAAGCTTGCCATTTCACCGACACGGCGGCGTATGGACGCATTCGGTACGCCCAAGTTTTCAAGCCCGAACGCCAGCTCGTGCCACACCTTGTCGGTTACAAGCTGATGCTCAGGATTTTGCATAACAAACCCGATTTCACCCGCCGATACACGACAGTCAAGTTCCTCCTGCGGCGTTCCCATATAGAGAATGTCACCGGTTTTATCACCCTCCGGAGCAAGCTCGCGCTTTAACAGTCTGAGCAGTGTTGTTTTACCGCAGCCCGATTCGCCGCAGATGACTACAAAATCACCGGAATTTACAGATAAATCCAAGCTGTCAATGGCTTTCTTTTCGACATCGGGATAAGAAAAGCTTAGATTTTTGCACGTAAGAATTTCCATTTAAGAGACTCCTTAACTTCAAATATCAGCGGAATCAGCACAAGAACCGCCATGACGCTGTATAACACGATTGTGATGAGCTCCCATGTGAGAGGTGTAACAGACGGATAGAAAAAGAAATCGGCGTTTCCGCTTATCAGTCCGACAGAAACCGCTCCGGTCAATGACAGTATTACCGCAAGCATTATGCCGTCACGCGGACGAAATCGAAAAATTGCGAAATTGGTGCGCCCCTTGAGTCCATAACCGCGCGCTTTCATTGAATCGGCGGTTTCTACCGCGTTTTCAAGGCTCCATTGCAAGATAGCATAAAACACGCGAACACCGCCCAAAAAGCGGTCGGTCAGGCTTTTTGTGGTGTATAAACCCATGGTTTTTTGAACGCTGTGGATTTTCTTTGTTTGCTCGATAAACAGCGGAACAAACCGCAGAGCCATTGACAGAATCAACGCAAGCTTCGGGATAACCCTTCCGAAAAGATAGATGAATTTATCGCTTGTCATGATTTCGTTATAGCACTTGAACCAGAACATCACTGCAACTAACATTCCCGCAATGGCAATACCATAAAGGATAGCCTCCAGTGTGATTGCCTGGTCATTCAGAAAAAAGAGCGGTGTTTCGCCGTTGTGTGAAAACAGCGGATTGACCACCGCGATTAAAATAAACATCGGAAGATAAAACAACAGATTCATAAGAAAAGCTTTCGGCTTGCCCAGCATGGCGAAAAAGCTTAACGCGCCTAAAAGCGACAATGCCAGAAATACAGGGTGCATGGTGAACATGGTCAGGAACAGTGTGCTGATAAAGTAAGTCATCAGCACTAATGGGTGCCAGCTTGATGTTGCCTTCACGGTGCTTTCCCTCCCTGTTCGTCTGTAATCCAGTCACATCCGACATCGCGACCAAGGTCGCAGGTGTAAACCCATTCAATAATGTCACCGTCATTTAAGGTGTATTTACTGCAACCATAATCGGGAAATTTTCCGTTTACAAGATACATCCAGCCCGACAACGGTCCGCAGGAGAATTCGTATAAATAATTGATACCCTGAATATACACGCTTCCGAAGCTGTTCATGTTTGCGCCCTGATATTCCATCTGGATTTTGTTGTACCGCACAGCGCGGTCAAGGATATCAAAGACGGTATCTTTGGGACGCAGTACATACTCGGTGTCACGCAGAATCACACCGTCAGGCGGAATATATTTATCACTTCTCAGTGGTTTATCAAGGTCATCCATATTATTAAGTATAGTATCGCACCGAATTGATATCGTTACCGTTTCACTGTCCTTGGTTATGCTGTCGATATGTGTCAGATAGTATTCGTCAACCGACTGGATTTTCGTGCCTGAAACAAGTACCGCCGCAATCAGGATGATAAAGCCAAGAACAAGCAAGTCTTTTTTCATTCGTTCAAATCCTCATCCTCAATATCAAGCATTTTTTGTGCCAGTTTTTTACGCCTGCGAACCCTGATTCTGTATACAACTAAAACAGTTCCGATGATTACAACAACACCTAAGACAACCGATATGATAATGGCGCGCTGTAAATTATATATCTGTGTTCTGGTCTTGATAACGTCCTCGTACCGCAGGATTTTTTGCTTGTCATAATCCGAAAGAGCATCATACCGCCGAACGGCTTCATCGACAGCGTCTTTATCCTTAAGAGACATTGATTCAAACGGATACAGCTTTTCCGTAATAAAGGCATTTAGCGCGTCAATTTCGGTCTGAATTTCAGCGATTTTGGTTTTCGAATCCTCCAGCTTTGTTTTATATACTGCCTTGCCGTTAAAATCCTCTGAAAGTGTCAGCTTTTCAAGCAGCTTGACAACCGCAACGTATTGCCCGGTGGTTAATTGTTTAGGTAAATTATCCGCCATACTTTTGTCTGCGTCAGTGAAGATAACCGGACCGGTCGGACCGACATCACTTTCCGGACGAAAATCGTAAAGGGTACGCATTCCTTTCATCTGCCGCAGGATTGCCGCCATACCGTACAAAGCCTGTTCGCTTGCCATGGTGTTTGACTTGTCAGGCAAGGAGGTTGGATTTTCATCGTCATAGGTAAAGGAATGAACAAATCCGCCGTCAGGCATACGGTATTTCATAATGCCGTCAAGCATGGTTTTTCCGTTTTTGATAAAACGTTCATCGGCTTGAGGGTCAATACCCAGAGAACACAGTGCAACAACCGTCTGCACGGTGCTTTCGACATTTTCTGTACCCCAGCTGAAAAAATCGCCGTCCTTTGTCTGTACGGAGGACAGCCGGATTATCGTTTCATCCACTATTTGCTTTACTGTTTTTGTGACCTCTGAGCCTTTTGCCTTTTGGGTATATGTATAGGGCTTGTTTTCGCCGTAATAGGGCGCAAGAGCCTGTAAAGCCATTGCAGAAATATCCACATCGGAATTTGCTCCGGTCAGGGCGAATCCGCCGTCCTTTAATTGTTGGCGAATGATTTCAACGATTATATCGTCACGTGTGTTAAAAGCGCCGTCAGGCACGGGATAGCGCATGGAATCAAGTGCAATAAGCCCCCAAATCCAGCCGTTTATACCCTGCCGGCCAAGGGTAGTGGTTTTTCCTCTGTCATAAGTACCGTCGGCGATTAAATTGATTGGTTTGCCATTTTCATCCTGTCCGAACGCAGTCGGGTCGCCGCCTGACGCTAATACCGCCAGGGATATTCGCTGCCATTCGGTTGCTTTGGCAGAGCTTAATTTGCCCGGCTCTTTATATCTGTCCTGAACGTCCTGCTTCACAACAGCGAGATACGCGTCATAGTCATCTTCTATTCCAAGGCGGCTCATACCTATTTGATACCAGTCGCCCGGAGTGCTTCCTGCCATTTCAAGATAGGCGTTGTTTATGAGATTGCCGTCAACCGTCGAGCCGTTGTCAAGCTTTTTCCAGTTTATTATTCCTTCTGCAACCGACATAATTTCCTGTTCGGTATAAATTTTTGCAGCAGACACAGCAATTGCCGGTACTGTCATGCAAACGCACAACAGTATCGGCAGTATTATAATTATCATACCGTATTTAACTGATTTCATAGCTTGTTCTCCGCTTTGAGCTTTGGTTTTATTGTCTTCAGATAAACGAAAATTGCACCTGAAATTACTCCGCATGTGCCCGCCACAGTCAGCAAAATTTTTATCCGTGGAAAAGAAGAAGTTTTCGATTTTGTTTTTTCCGGATTGTTTGCAGTTAAATTCGTTTTTGTTAACGAGGTGTCATTTTGGGAGGATAATGATTCCAAAGCTTCCGGTTCATTTGAAGCTGAATCAATGATTTCCGTTGATGAAACAGTACTTGCTGTGCTGCCTGCCGAACTGTTAGGGTTACTGCTTGAGTTGCTTGCCGGTGGACTGTTTGTTGTGCCTTTAACAGCAGCGCTTGATGTGTTTTTTGCTGTAGTGCTTGATGCGTCTTTTACGCCCGGTGCGGAGATTGTGCTATTTGTCTTCGGCATGGTATCATACTCCGCGTCAACCTGATCCTGCGTTGCGTCTACTGCTTGCAATACGGTCAGCGCTGATTTGTATTCTTCGGTGTTTTTATACGCAGATGATGCCGCAATCAGTGCGGTCAGGCGATCCTTGTTTGCTGTCTCATAAAAATCTCCGCCCGCAAAGTCACTGCCGGGAATTGACGAGCCTCCCATTGCACTTGAGCCGCCGATATCCGCGCCGTAACCCAAAGTGAACTGCACTCTGACAACATCGCCGTCAGAAAGATAACTGTCGGCAAATCCTACATTTGGGAAGACATTATTAAGCGTATACATCCAGCCGGAGCCGTTTGTAAATGCGAATTCACCGATATATCCGACGCAGTTCTGATAGTCCTGGTCATCAAAAAACGACATGCTTTCCTCCAGATAAGGATAGAGGAGAGAAGGAATTTCAGGATTAAGGTTTAGCTTTTTTGGAGAGGACGGAGCGCCAAACAGACTATACGAATTTGTTCTTGATTGATATTTTGAAGTTATATCGCCGTCGCCGATATATGCCAAATAAAAGGCGCTTTCGGGTGTGCCGCTGTAAAATGCGGTATACCCGTTTTTATGAATCAGACGAATAAGCGCCTGTGCAGAGGTTTCGCCTTCAATGATGTCAACGCAGACGGGTGGGGTCAGATATCCGCAGCCTATTGTAAACAACTCAATGCTCCAGACCGCCTGACCGATAACATCGCCCTTATTGGCTTTTTGATAGTTGATTGTATAGGTTTTTGAGATGCCGCCGGCAGACACCAAAACGGTATTGGCACCTGTCTTGGTGAATATAAGCGTGTAGCTGGTTTTATCGGCATCATCCCAATTTGCGGATACCTTTGCTCCGTTAAGAGTAACAGTTGACGCAATTTTTTTGCCGTTTCCGTCACGTGCGATTACATCAAAGGTTTTTTTGCTTCCGCGCTGTACACCGTCTGTCAGTGTTGTTGTAACGGTCGCAGATGACGCGTAGGCGGTAATTGCGGCGGTTTGCGCCGCAATTACAAATATCAGAAGTAAAGTGAAAAACAGAATAAGCCTGTTGCTAAGACTTTTGTTTTGATAAATCATCTAAATCTCCTTTTGCTCTTATCTATTAATTTATACCTACAAGAATTTTTTTAATGGCGGTCAAATTAGCGACACTCATGCCTGTTTTTCCGTCAATATTTGCCGCAGCCCGTTCTGCTGCTGTTGGTATATGAAGTCCTAAAAGAATTTCTTTGACCAATACAACATCCGAAGCGGTGACAATGCCGTCCGCATCCGCATCGCCTGCGCACAGAATTTCAGGAATTTGTGAGATGAAAATGGGATAGCCTGTGTTGATATTCGGAGTAATATCCTGTGCCCAGATGACGGGATATCCGACTTCTCCGACATAACTGTTGAGCAGAACGATTATAGCGGGCGCTTTAAGCTCAGCGGATGTTTTAACGGTGTACATCGCAGCGTTGCCGTTGACTCCGCCTATCGCTGTCATACCGGACAGATAATAGTTGCTGCTGACCGACATGTTCGTGCCAAGGTTTCCGGCAAGAGTACCCGCACGCTGATTTGTGGATGCGGTGGCTGTAATTGTTCCGACAGAATAGCAATTTTTCAAGTTGTTATAATTGCCAAAGTCACCCACAATACCGCCCACGAGTTGCTGACCTTTTACCGAACCTGTATTGTAACAGCTTTCGAGTATAGTTGGTGCAGATGCGGTTGCAGCGGTTCCGCCTGTCGCCTTTCCGAGAATTCCGGCTGCGGCTCCGCTGGTACCGGAGGTGTTATTTGTGATTTGTCCTGTATTGGAGCAGCCTATAATGCGCACATTTCTGCCGGAGCCATTGCCGAGAATGCCTCCTGCTATACTGCTCGATGTGGTTGCGGTATTCGGGGCAATGGTTACATCACCGTAGTTGCGGCAGTTATAAATCAAAATAGGTCTGACTGTGTAGCCTATGATACCGCCGGCATTCATTGCAGATGTAGTTGTTGATTCATTGCTTACTGTTCCGTAATTTATGCAGTCACTGATAACTGTGTTGTCGCTTTGCGTTCCGGAGTTCGGTACTCCGCCGATAATGCCGCCGGTTTGGTCACCGGTACCGGTGACATTAATATAGTTTGTAATGTTAGAAATGGCAGCGCCCCAGCTTCCTCCCGCCAACGAGCCTGTATTAGCGGCACCGCTGATTTGTCCGCTTTGGAGCACAAGGTTTTTAACTGATGATCCGTTCCCAAGGGTTCCGAATAATCCTGAATAGGAAGTGGTTTTTGTGATATTCAGATTTTTTACGGAATATCCATTACCATTAAAATTGCCTTTAAATTGATTGGCTACCGTAGTAGTTACGCTTATTGGTATCCAGTTTGCATAAACAGCCAAATCAATATCGTCTGTCAGCACAAAATATTTGCCATCGAAGGTCATGGCATAATCATTTACCATGATGCGAAGTGAATTAAGTCCTTGTGATGTGCGAATAAGATATGGGCTTACTTCTGTGCCCTCGCCATCCCATGTTGCGTTAACAGTAACGGGAAGAACTGCTGAAAGTCCGAAATATTTTATGGTAACAGACCTATGCTTGATAAGCAGAGGATTGTCGGAGGTTCCTCCGGGTGTACAGGTGTATTTTGATGGGTCAAGAGGTGTTTTTGTTCCTGTGTCGTACACCAGACTTACAACCATACCGTCAGGCTCAAATAAATCCATTTCACGGTATGTTGTTTTTGTTGGCGGAGTTGTTATTTCAATAGCTGTTATGGTGGCGGCAACAGTTAGCTCTTCTTCGCCTCCGACGAGGTCAATCGCCTGACACAAAGCAGTGTAATTTGGAATGTAGCGTTTGAAATCCTGTGAAAGACTGCGGTAATCTTCAAGCGCTTGCTTTAAAGCCGGCTTGTATCCGGATTGTCCTTTAAGAGCCAGCGCGCTGTCAATTGAAGATATCATACCGTCCAGCTCTGCACGCTGATAAGAATCAAAATCGGGACGGAAATCATAAAGATTACGCATACCGTTTAAAAAGCGCCAGTAAGCTATCAGTCCATAGGTTGCCTGGTCGTTTGCCATGCCGTTGAATTTTCCCGGGTCAGCCGTGGGATTTTCGGGGTCTAAGGTAAAGCTGTGAGAAAATCCGCCGGTGGTTGTTACCCGGTATTTCATAATGCCGTCAATCAGGGTTTTTCCGTCCTTAATGAAACGGGGGTCGGTTTTCGGGTCGATTCCAATCATGGTCAGTGCTACAGTTACCTGTACTGTGCTTTCGACATTAACTGTTCCCCATGAGGCGAAATCTCCGTCAATCCGCTGTAAAGAACTCAATTTGGCAACGGCCTCGTCCATCGCTTCACGCACGGTTTTTGAAACCTGTTTTTTTGAAGCTGTGTTGGTGTAAGTGTATACGGTATCATCATAATAGTAATATGCAAGCCCCTGCATAGCCATAGCTGTGATATCAGGGTCGGAGGTTGAACCGGAAAGCGCCCATCCGCTATATGCTCCGTCCTGACCGTCTATAAGCTGCCGCTCAAGAATAGACTGAACAATCGTTGCGTCAGTGAATTTTACGGTTTTATTTTGAGGATTGGGATAATCCTGCGTGTTTTTGGAAATAAGTGCGAAAATAGGCCCGTTGATTCCTTGACGGAGAAGAGATGCCGCCATACTGCTTCCTAACGCACAGCTGTAAGTTCCGTCAGCAACCAGGTCAATAGGATTGCCATTATAAACGCCAAAATCGGTAGGGTCGCCGCCTAATGCGGCAATGGCAAGAATAGCGCGGTGCCATTCGGTTGCTTTAGAGCTATCCAGCTTGCCGGTGCCGGAGGTGTATCGGCTTTCCATGTCTGCCATCATTGCGGCAAGATAAAGGTCTGCGTCATCGCCGCTGTGAAGAAAATCGGGTGCTCCGTTTGAATCAACCTCGCTGTAGCGTCCGATATCAAACGCCATCCAGTCTGTTGCCGTGGAGCTTGCACCGTCGGTAAAGTAGGCGCTTCCGAGTATACTGCTGCCGGTTTTAACTTGCTCTGAATAACAAGCGTCAATAGCGCCCGAGATATATTCTTCAAGGTAATCTGAGATTTGTGCGTCAGTTTTGCCGTCAAGCACGCTGCCGATTGTTGCTGAAACCGGTAACATCGGCAGACTTCTTAAAATCAGCGCCATGACCAGAAGTATCGACAATACATGTTTTTTGAATATTATTTTCATTTTTATGCCCTCCAAAATTTCATACTTTAATTTTACATATCAGAATAGTTTGTTTTTTGCTTGTGCTGTTTTTTTGGCGGTCTGGGTGATTTCAAGCCTGTTGCTTCCAATGCACGAGGCCATGGACCCAGACAATTTTTAAGTGCAGCAACGGTAGCCGGGTCAAAATCGGACTTTTTTGGAATCCTCCTAAGTTCGTCAGCGCGCTGCATTAAAATTTCAAGACATTCCTCCTTTGTCATGTATAAACATACCTTTCCTGATTTTCAAATGTTGGGCAAAATGAAAACGCCCTCCCGTCAAAAGACGGGAGAGCGCAACAATTTATTAACATCAATACAAAAAATTAAACAGGAAGCACATACGTTTCAGGCTGTGTGAAGCGTCAAAAAAAGCGCACAGCTTCAAAGCCCATATAATCTTTGTAAAGATTATCATAAACGGTTGCGCTCTCCTTGTTGCCCAAGAACGTCCGAAACAAAGCTGTTTTCACAGAATTGTTCCGCACCTCGAATTATGGCAGGTCTACTGACTTATGATATGCGGTTCCTACGGACTCGCAACAAAAAGCGCCTTCTCAGACAAATGTCCAATGACTGAAAGTTTTTAAAGCTTTCGGCTTTTTGTCATCATCAATTACAGTAATGGCTGTTGCGCCGGCTTTTCACCGAACTTCCCTATTAATCTGTTCTCCCAACGCCTGAATCGGTCGTGTGGTGATGACAGAACCATAAAACGAATGATTATTTATTCGATTTTCAAGTCCGGAATTTCCCTGTGGACACGCTAAGTATATCAATGCAAAAGTAATAAGTCAATGAAATATTTTAGCATTTATATAAAAATATTACGAATAGTTGTTCAGAGAAACAAAGTTTTACCCACATTTTACATAAGCAGGAATGTAGATTTTACATTCCTGCTTTATAATTATGCCGTAAACAGAAATTTGTTTACAATATTGAAAAATAAAAATTTGAGGAATTTGAAAGAAAATCCGTATATTTCTTTCAAACGGAAGTTTTGTTTCGCAAAACATTCCACCCGCAATGAAAGGAAAAAACAAATGAAAAAAGCAGTAACAGGTATTCTCTTAATCGGTATGCTTATGACAGCACTTACCGGATGCGGCAGCAAATCAGAGTTTGACACAGGCAAGGCTATCAACGCAATCACCCGCGAGGAAGGGTCAGGTACAAGAGGGGCATTTATTGAACTGTTCGGCTTGGAAGAAAAACAGGATGACGGCTCGAAGAAGGATATGATTTCAAAGGACATCGGCGTAGAAAGCAACACCAACACCATTTTAACCACGGTGCAAAACGATGTGTACGGCATTGGTTATGTTTCAATGGGATCTCTGAACGACAATGTTAAGGCAGTTCAGATTGATGGTGTTGACGCTACCACCGCAAATGTTAAAAACGGTACATATAAAGTATCGCGTCCGTTCAATATTGCGACAAAAGGGGAAGCGACAGGGCTGGCGAAAGACTTTATTGATTTTATTATGTCCAAAGAAGGTCAAGAGGTTGTCGGTAAAAAATACATCACAATAGATGAGAGTGCAGCCCCCTACGCCGGAAACAAGCCAAGCGGAACAATTACAGTCGGCGGGTCAAGCTCGGTTTCGCCGCTTATGGAGGATTTGATTACACGGTATAAAGAAATCAATCCTAACGCAACTGTTCAGCTTCAAATCAGCGACAGCAGCATCGGTATGACAAAAACCATCGAAGGTGCGTATGACATAGGAATGGCAAGCCGTGAATTGAAAGACAGCGAAAAAGCCGGGCTTAAAGACGCACAGATCGCTCTTGATGGCATTGCGGTAATTGTCAACAAGAAAAACACAGCGACAAATTTCAGCAAAGAAGATGTTAAAAAAATCTATCTTGGCGAAGCGGAAGTCTGGAACGAAATCATAAAATAATATACAGGTCACAGGGTGAGGGCAAGTAATTCGTTACTTCACGACCTTCGCCCTCTTGTGATAAATAAGAGGAATATGCATATGAAAAAACAAACTTCGGATAATATAAATTCCGCTTTGGTTTCGCAAAGAATTACTCCATCCGTTATAAAGCACCGTTACCGTGAAAAAATAATGAGCGGTGTATTTTTCGCCACCGCTCTAACCTCCATTATCGCCGTTTTGCTGATATG
>JGI994J12354_10005046_pt1 | contig 11536 bp, 10 predicted proteins | sample IntmicLarv3ML3BL_FD_12354 | JGI IMG/M metagenome (IMG submission 12354) | reverse complement strand
GCTTATTTGGTGGGGGCTTGAAACCCCCGCCAAATAAATTGTTCACCCGCCACCTTCGATTCAAGTCTGCGACTTAAATCTTAGAGGTGTGGATTTCTGTCTTGAGTTAAAAATTGGAATAAAGAAACGTTTATTTTATATGGGAATAAAGATGAGATTCAAGAAGAGGCGATTATCAAAAAATTTGCATCGGAAAATAAATGCGGATTGGATATATTGGAAAACGGCGCACATTATTTTCATACTGAAGAGCAACTGAATTATTATGTGAAATGGTTGGAAAATAAACTGATTTAACAGTGTAAAATTTTTGCTTTTTGGAAAAAATAATAATTATAGAAATTTATTATTTTTTTTTTGAAAAGGAGTAAATGAAATATGAAAGATAAAATTAATTTTAAAAATCCGCCGAATCCGGATATTTCGGAAACAAATAATGTTGTTGTATCGGCGACAGAAAGTACAGGACTTTATATGACATGTCCGGATAATGAAGGCGAAGAAAAATCGATACAGGAAATAAGAGATACAGCAAAACAAGAATCTAAAAAATTTTGATTTAATAAAATATAAAATCAATAAAAAATGCTATCCCAAAACAGGATAGCATTTTTTATTTAAACTGTTATTATATAGTTACTTCAATGTTGCCTTCTTCGTCTAAAGCAAGTTCATATCCAAGAGCTTCAAATAATGAGCTAGGAACTTGAGTAATACCGTCAACTAAGATTGGAGCAACTTCTAATTCGATTGTTTTACTATCGATAGTGTAAGAATTTTCGCCGTTTTTGAAAGATACCACACTGTCGTCTTTAGTTAATGTAACAGCCAAGTTTTCGCCGTCCCAACCAACTTCATATCCGATAGCTTCAGCAACCGCTCTTACAGGAACTAAGAATACTTCTTTTTCTTCTGCGGCAGCAGCTTCTTCTGCGGCTTCAGCAGCAGCTTCTTCCGCGGCTTTAATATCAGCAAGAGCTTTATCGAAAGAAGCTTTAGACATTTCAACAAAACCTTCTTTATCAACGTAGTATTCTAAGATGATTACGTCAGGGTTTATTTTTGCAACAGAATTTCTGTAAAGAAGTTCGATTTGAACTTTTGCATATCTGCCGAAGTTTTCAGGAGCATTATAGCTAGCTGTAAAATCGTTAGATTTTCCTGTTTGAACGATAGAATCTAAACCTTGCACAGCTTGGTAAGCCGGATAATTTTCAGCTGTATATTCACCTTGCATAATTTTAAGAAGGTCCATTTCAATTCTCTTGTTTAAAGCGTCCGCGCCCGTGATAGATGGATAAACACCTTTGTGATATCCGCCGACAGCGTAGAGATTTTTTTCTGTAATTGCTAAATCAGCATAAGTTTTGGTAGTTACAGCCGTTTCAGCCACAGGTTGAGAAGAAGAACCTACGATGTTGCCGGATGTAATGATAGTGTCAAGATTCGTTTCGCCGTCAGAACCGTCGTTAGATTTTGCAACGATGCTTTTAGAACCGTCAAAAATAACGTTTAAGTCAGCGTCAGTTGCTGTAGCCGTGTTTGTAGCAGAAATACCTACTCTTGCGCCGGTTTTGATAATAGTGTCGGTTTCAGCGTCAGAGCCATCGTTAGATTTTGCAACAATGCTTTTTGAACCATCAAAAACAACTGTTAATTTTGAATCTTCGGTAACCTCAGCCGCAAAAACAGATACAGATGTTAATGCTAAAGATGCGATAATACCCAATGCAATAAACTTACTTGCTTTTTTCATTAAATAATCCCTCCATAAATAATATTATTATTAAATATTTAAGCTAATTAAAACAGTAGGCGAGTCCCTACAATACATTTTTACACTTTTCTCATTAAAAATCAATGACAAAATTATTACAAAGAAAAATTTCTGATATAAAAATTTAATTATCAAAAAATATGTAGATGCAAAAACGAGATAAAGACTGACCGAATATCAGTTTCAACTTAAACAATATTATAAAGTAAAAAAGTTTTATTGACAATAATATTTCGCAATAATATACTTATAACTTAATTAAAAAATTATTTAGTTAAAACCGACAAACAATTAACGAGTATATTATATCACAGTTCTTTCAATTAATAAACTAAGTTATTTGATTTTTGCGAAAAATCTGAAATTAAATTAATTCAGAATGGGTTTTAACTAAATTCTTGTGCGTTCAATGTGTTTTAAAAACAACATTCCTTATGAAGTTTGTTTCTTCATTGATAAGGAATGTATTTAGTTTTACAAAGTTTTTTCGTTTAAGCAAGTTTGTTTCTGATGTTCTTAATTAAAGCTGTTCGGAACAGCCTTAAAGCTTACGGAAACGGCAACAAGTCGACGCGGTTTTGCTTAACTTGTTCAAGTTTCCGAACAGCCCTATTATATTTTCGAGGTGAATTGGAATGAATAACAAAAAGTACATATTTGTTACAGGCGGCGTTGTTTCAGGTTTGGGAAAAGGTATCACTGCGGCATCTTTGGGAAGACTTTTGAAAGCAAGAGGCTACAAAGTTTTAATTCAAAAATTTGACCCGTATTTGAATGTTGACCCGGGGACTTTAAGTCCTATTCAACACGGAGAGGTTTTTGTTACGGAAGACGGAGCAGAAACCGATTTGGATTTAGGACACTACGAAAGATTTATTGATGAAAATTTAAATATTCATTGCGATATTACCGCGGGGGATATTTACGGAACAGTTTTGAATAAGGAAAGAGAGGGCGAATATCTCGGAAATACCGTGCAAGTTATCCCTCACATTACAAACGAAATTAAAGACAGAATTTATAGCGCGGCGAATACGTCAGGTTCTCAAATAATCATAACGGAAATCGGCGGAACGGTCGGCGATATCGAGGCGTTGCCTTTTTTTGAAGCGATTCGTCAAATATCAAACGATGTCGGGCGTGAAAACGTTGTTTATGTTCATGTTACGCTTGTTCCGTATCTTTCAAAATCGGGCGAAATGAAATCAAAACCGACTCAGCATTCGGTAAAAGAACTTTTATCAATCGGTATTCAGCCCGATATTATCGTTTGCAGAACCGAAAAAAGCATGAATGTTCGATATGAAAGAAAAATTGGCATTGTTCTGTAACGTCAAAGTCGGAAGTGTTATCGAAAATATGGATGCAGAATCTTTATATGCCGTTCCCGTTGAATTGGAAAAACAAGGATTTGCGAAAACTGTTTGCGGTAAATTGGGACTTGAAGAAAAATCACCGGATTTATCAGAATGGAATGCAATGTTAGAAAAAGAAAGAAATATTTTAAATACTTTCACAATCGGAATCATCGGAAAGTATGTTGAACTTTTCGATTCTTATCTTTCTTTGGTGGAAGGCTTGAAACATGCGGGAATCCACACAAATTCGGATATTAAAATCAGATGGATTAATGCGGAAACGGTTACGGAAGATAATGTTGCCGAAATTTTTGAGGGTCTCAGTGCCGCTGTTGTGCCGGGTGGATTCGGTGAGCGCGGTGTCGAGGGCAAAATCAATGCGATTTCTTATGCGAGAAAAAATAAAATTCCGATGTTAGGTTTGGGGCTTGGTATGCAATGCGCGATTATCGAGTTTTCAAGAAATGTTCTTAATCTTGAAGGCGCAAACTCTACGGAATTTAATCCGGAAACAAAATATCCCGTTGTTCACAGATGGAACGGCGAAAAGAAATATTATAACAAAACGAAGACGATTCGTTTGGGCGCAAGTCCGTGTAAAATTCAAAAAGATACGAAAGCGTATGAAATTTATAATGAAGATGTTATTTATGAGCGTCACAGAAATAAATATGAATTTAACAACGAATACAGAGAATTAATACAAGGTAAAGGGCTTTTGTTATCGGGATTTTCTGTTGATGAGGTGTTAGTGGAGATTATTGAGTTTGATAAAAATGTTCACCCTTGGTTTTTGGCGGTGCAATATCATCCGGAATTTAAATCCAGACCGAATAAACCACACCCGATATTTATGAGTTTGTTAACTCATTTGTGTGAAAACAAATAATATACGGAAATAAATTTTATAAGAGCCATCGAAAAATCTTAAATGTTTTTCGATGGCTCTTATTTTTTTGGCTTGACTTATAAAAAGGCAGGTGCTAAGATATTTTTGATAAATTTTATTATGGCGAACTCTTGTTATCTTAAATCATAGAAATACGGACGCGGAGTTTTGAGAAAGGATTATACAAAATGGATATTTTGTTGACACTACAAGATGAATTTAAATTAAAAAAAGCACAGGTTGAAAACACGGTAAAACTTATCGATGAGGGCAACACAATCCCTTTCATTGCCAGATATCGAAAGGAATTGACGGGTTCTTTGGACGACCAAGTTTTGCGAGAACTTTTTGACCGCCTTACATACTTGAGGAATTTAAACGAGCGACGTTTAAATGTTTTTAATTTGATAACAGAGCAAGAAAAAATGACCGATGAAATTGAAGAAAGCTTAAAAAAAGCCAAAACTCTCACAGAAATAGAGGATATTTATCGTCCGTTTAAACCGAAAAGAAGAACAAGAGCGACTATCGCAAAAGAAAAAGGGCTTGAGCCTTTGGCGAATATTATTTTTGCGCAGAAGTTGAATATAAATATTGAAGACGCGGCGAAAGATTTTATAAACGAGGAAAAAGAAGTTAATACAATCGAGGATGCCATCGAGGGCGCGAAAGATATTATCGCGGAAATTATTTCAGATGACGCAACTATCAGAAGTCTGATAAGAAATAAAGTTTTTCAAATCGGGAAGATTAAATCCGTGGCGAGCGACAAAGAGGCTGAGTCCGTTTATGAAATGTATTACGAATACGAAGAGAAAATTTCTTCGATTGCATCGCACCGTGTGCTTGCTTTGAATAGGGGAGAGAGCGAAAATTTCCTATCGATAAAAGTTGTGGTAGATGATGAATTGATTTTGAAATTAATTAATAAAAAAGTTAATGAGGAAAATAAATATACAGATGCGACGATTTCCGAAGTTGTCGAGGATAGTTATAGCCGCTTGATTTTTCCGTCAATCGAAAGAGATATCAGAAACAGCTTGACTGACGTGGCGCAAGAGGGTGCGATAAAAGTTTTCGGGGAAAATTTGGGGCAGCTTTTAATGCAAGTTCCCATAAAAGGCAAGACTGTTTTGGCGTTTGACCCGGGTTTTCGTACGGGCTGTAAAATCGCTTGTGTAGACGAAACGGGTAAAGTTTTATATACAGACGTGGCTTATTGTACGCCGCCGCAAAATAAAATTGAAGAATCATTTAAAAAATTAGTTCCCGTTATTGAAAAACATAATGTTGATATGATTGCAATCGGCAACGGCACCGCGAGTCGTGAAACGGAAAGTTTTGTTGTCGATTTGATAAAAAAATTCGATAAAAAGATTTATTATGTTATGGTTAACGAAGCGGGCGCATCGGTTTATTCCGCGTCAAAATTGGCGGCGACGGAATTTCCCGAGTATGATGTTGCGATAAGAAGTGCGATTTCTATCGCGAGAAGATTGCAAGACCCGCTTGCGGAACTTGTTAAAATAGACCCGAAAAGTATCGGTGTTGGGCAATATCAGCACGACATGAATCAAAAAAGATTGGACGAATGTCTGAGCGGTGTTGTGGAAAGTTGCGTTAACAGCGTCGGAGTGGATTTAAGCACGGCGTCGGCGTCTTTGCTTTCATATATCGCAGGTGTTTCCAAAACCGTCGCAAATAACATTGTGGCGCACAGAGAAGCGCAGGGCGTTTTCAAAAATCGCAAACAACTTTTAAAAGTGAAAAGTTTAGGACCGAAAACTTATGAGCAATGTGTAGGCTTTTTAAGAATCGCAGACGGTGAAAATGTTCTTGATAATACGGCTGTTCACCCGGAATCCTATGATATTGCGGAAAAATTAATAAAATCAGCCGGATTTACTTTAGACGATGTTAAAAAAAGAGAATTGGAAAATTTTAATTTAGAAGATGAAGACATCGAAAGAATATCAAAAGAACTTGAAATCGGTATTCCGACTTTGAAAGATATCGTAAGCGAATTGAAAAAACCGGGGCGCGACCCTCGTGAAGATATGCCATTACCGCTTTTAAGAAGCGATGTTCTGTCAATTGAAGATTTAGAAGAGGGAATGGTTTTATACGGTACGGTCAGAAATTTAATCGACTTCGGAATTTTTGTTGATATCGGAGTTCATCACGATGGGCTTGTGCATATTTCCGAAATTTCGGACGCGTATATAAAACACCCGCTTGATGTCGTGAAAGTCGGGGACGTAATAAGAGTTAAAGTTATGAGCGTTGATTTGGCTAAAGCGAGAATCGCATTGACTATGCGAGGAATTGAATAAATCGAAATATTATAGTTAGATTTTCGGACAAAAATTTGGCTCTTTGTCAGAACCACACGATTTGACAAAGAGCCGTTTTTTGTTAGTTTGTTCAGATTTCCGAACAAGTCGGATAAATTTTTATGAAACGGGAGCCATTAAAACTCTGCCTGTTCCGCGATAAACATTCACAAGACCCTCACCGGACACAGCCGAACCCAATAAACTTTTTGATGACCTTTCAACTCTGAAGTCAAGAGAATCCGACCATGCAATCGCAAAACTTCCGTCTATTTTGATTTCATCGTTTTCTAAAATAACTTCTATCAATTCTTCTCTCGGAACGGGAGATTCCAAAACAGCGATACCGCTCCCTTTCAAGGCAAGGTTAAATAATCCCTCTCCGCCCAAAGCCGCCGACGAAAGGTTAGAACGCATAACTACTTTTTGCTGTACAGTGGATTCACACGCCAAAAATAATCCGTCCTCTAAAACCAAACCGCCCCAATTTGAAATATCTTCTAATAAAATATGTTTGTAAGTCGGCTCAAGCATGAGTAATCCCGCGCCCTCATATCTCGGTTTCACCGCGGATTCACCCGTCAAAGAACCGGAAACAGCTTTTTTAAGAAGTCCGCCCGGACCTTTTACGTCCGCAACCATTCTTACGTTACCCGCTGTCCATTGCATAGCGCCCGCGCTCAAAGTATAGGCGTCATTATTTAATCTGATTAAAACCTGTCTTTTTCTGACATTCATAAGTGCCGCGTAGTGTGCGTTTATTGCCGTCGCGTTTGTTACACTCATATCCTTTCTGTACTCGTAAACTTTAATGTTGCCCATTGAGCTAATCTCAACGAAATTCGGATTGTCAAATAAATTCGCAAATCTAATCAATGCTCTCTCTCCTTCAAAATAATAATCTAAATCACATAAATTATCGGCAAAAATACCGGTGTCGCTGATGTATTTTTTTATCTATGCGACGGGCGCCAGTAAAACTTTGCCTGTTCCGCGATAAACGTTTACAAGTCCCTCGCCGGATATAGCCGCACCTATTAAATTTCTTGAAGACCGTTCAACTCTAAAATCCAGAGAGTCCGACCAAGCAATTGCAAAACTTCCGTCGATTTTGATTTCATCATTTTCTAACATGACCCAAACCAATTCTTCTTTCGGGACGGGAGATTCTAAAACGGCAATACCGTAACCGCTCAATCTAAGATTAAAAAGACCCTCGTTCCCGAATGCCGCGGAAGACAGATTACTTCGCATAATAACATTATGCTTAACGGAAGATTGAGATGCCAAAAACAAACCGCTTTCTAAAACAAGCCCGTTCCACTCGGAAACATCTTCCAATAAAATATGTTTATACGTCGGTTCTAACATAAGCAAGCCCGTACCCTCGTATTTTGGTTTAATCGCGGATTCATTCGTAACAGAACCCGAAACGGATTTTTTTAAGAAATCCATGGGGCTTTTTACGTCAGCAACCATTTTTACTCCGCCCGTCATCCATTGCATTGCGCCTGCGCTCAAAACGTAAGAATCATTGACCAATTGAATTAAAACTTGTCTTTTTCTCACATTCATAACAGACGCAAAGTGTTCCGTTATCGCGGTCGCGGCTGTGGCACTCAAGGATTTTTGGTGCTCATAAACTCTGATATTTCCCATTGAGTTGATTTCAGTGAAATTTTTATTATCAAATAAATTCACAAATTTAATCAATGCTACCCCCTCCAAAAAAAAGATTTTGTAAACGGATATTTTTTTTATCCGTTATGAAAAGCTTTTAAACCTTTCATAACAGATTAGTTTTATTTAACAGCCTTTAATAGTTATTTTTATTGTCGTCCGAAGTAAGGTTGAATTTCCCGTATAAGTGAAATATTGTTCTTTTACGGGCTCAACCGTTTCTTCCGCTGCTTCTTCAACCTCGTTTATAGCATTTTCAACGGTTTCTTTCACTTCTTCAACGACAGTTTCTGTTTTTTCTTCCGCCCTGTGCGCAAAAGTTTCAGCCTTCGCTCTTATGTCATCAGCAAAAGTTTCTATCTTTTCTTCTGCTTTCTCAACGATATCCTCAGCGATTTCTTTTACTTCTTCCGCAATGTCCTCTGCCTTTTCTTTTACTTCCTCGGCGATTTCTTCCGCTTTATCGGCGATAGTTTCTTCTTCCTCTTCGATGTAGTTTTCATCAAAGAAAAATTCTTCTTCAAATATTTCGTCATCGTTAAACTCAAAACTGCCTTCGATATTTTCGATAATGCCGTCAACATCCATATCCTTAGGATTATTCGGCGCGCCCGTTGCCGCGTCGTTTAAAGTTCTTGATAATTTATCAAGCGCATTTGCTGTTTTTTCAACGATAGATTTTGATGCTTTTTTTATTTTAGGTTCTAAATCTTTAAAAGACGCTTCAACTTTCTCTCCGACATTATCGAATTTATCGGAAACATTTTTAGAAAAATTTTCCATAGATTCGGTTGTTTTATTCACCTTTTCTTCAAATTTAATTTTCGGTGTCGGAATCATAGTTCTTTTTTTACGGGCTTTTGAGCGTCCGCCGTGAGTATCTTGTGCTTGTGTATAAAGGTCAACCAAAGATGCTGCCTCATCAACCGAAATTCTTTCTTCTTTTAGCATGTTTAAAATCATTAAAACTGTGTCTTGTTGCATAATATTAGCCCTCCCTAAATTTTAAATTATAAAAAATACTTTTATATATTTTTGTCACGTTGTTTTGCTAATCTTTAAGATTAGGATTTACTTTAATTCAGAACAATATACGTCAATCTTAAATCATAGTCTTTGGTATATGAAAATTCAATTTGTCCGCATAATATTAATTATTGTTTCCCCGCCATAACAGAAACCATGAAAGACTTAAAAAAATCTTTTTCAAATTCATCCGAATCATCATCGGAATTTTTTTCAATTGTTTGATTAACAAAACTTTTTTCGGACTCGTCGCCGACTTTATAAATTTGAGTTATAAGCAATCCATTCTTAGCATCTACGCTGTTATTTATATAAATTTTAAAGGGATAAGTATTTTTGAAAACAAAATCACTGTTGCCGTAATCGACCATAGCCTCGTCGTTTCTGGGGACGTAATGCATCGGAATCGAATGTAAACGGCGTTCTATTTCTTCTATTCCGTCAAGTTTTATAATCGTGCAGTTTATCGTTGATGCAACTTGACAAATGCCGCCGCCGTAACCGACAGCCTTTTTCCCGCTCTCGATAACTTCGGCGGGTTGCCAGCCGTTTGCGGGCAAATTAGAATTGCCCGTCAATGTATTAAAACTAAATATCGCTCCCGATGCCAACTCGCCGCTGGTTTTATAAGAAGCAAGTTCAATATTATGTACGCGCGTATATTCTGTCGGGTCAAAAGTTGTTTTGTATTCGGATAAAAGCTCATAATTTTTATCAATCGGATTATATTTCTTTTCTAAAATATCCGCATAACCCATATCATCTTTTGAAATGAAAAGAGTTTTGTCATCGTATTTGACAACGTAATAAGAATCCACTCTGGCTGTTACCTGTAAAAAATAATTTTCGGGAACATGCACGACTGCCTCACCCATCGCGGACGGCGACGACTTTAACGTTGTATTTTTATTTGTGGGACAATAAGGATATCCGTAAACTTTTAAATTAAAAAAAATCACAAGAAAAAAAGTGATGAAAGAAAATTTTTTAAAACTCATAAGCCCTCCCTTATGAAATAAAGAAATTTTTTATGCCGTCAGAAAGTTTTGTGTACATTCGTTTTTTGTTAATGCTCACTAAAACAATCGACATAAAGTACAAAAAACTGTTATGTTTCAATTGTAGCATAAGGCTTATAAAATCTCTAGTATTCTTTTTATCTTGATAAAAAGTGAAGTTGAATTTGATTATGCAAACAGAAAACACCTGCGAAAAATTATAAACATTCAAAACTTGTGTGCGCGATTTTCTGCTCGATGCGAAAGTGTGAAAAATTTTATTGACATTTGTCCGGAATGATGATATCATCACTATGGTTACAGGGCATTGGAGTGTTTTTTTGAATGCTGATTGGTTTAAGATTTTGTTTTTCTGCTTGTAAATTCTCCTTATTTATTTTAAAGAATTTAGGAGCAGAAATAAAAAATATATACGCGGATGTGGTGGAATTGGTAGACATGCCAGACTTAGGATCTGGTGCCTAACAGCGTGCAGGTTCGAGTCCTGTCATCCGCACTTTTAAAAAAGCTTATTTTATAATAGGTTTTTTTGTCTTGCTCTTAAATAAGAGCTAATGAATTAATTGTATCTGCCGTATCAAGTTTTGATTCAAATAATAAATGCAAATAAAAATCTGCGGTTATGCTAATATTGGAATGTCCAAGCCATTCTTGAATCCGAACCAAAGGAACATCCTCCTTACATAACAAACTGGCGCACGAATGCTGTAATAGTATAATAAGACAAAAGATTTGAATTGCTTTCTTCCGAATATGAAACGGAACAGACCGAACTGGAGCAATCCGTCGAAACTTTGCAAAATGAAATTGACAACTTCGATGCCGACAGCGTGAGAGCCGATAAGTTTATTGAAATTGTAAAGCATCATACTAATTTTGATGAACTTACACCGACTATGATACATGAATTTATTGAAAAAATTATTGTTCATCAATTAAAGTTTTAGGTTGGTAGTTAAGATTATTCCTAAAATAATTAATTTTCTTTTCAACACTTTCGAATTGTTGCCAAGCGATAGGAGGTAGAGAAAAATATTTTGTTTCATATGTATTGCCAGTCACTATTCTCTGTTTAAGAATACTGTTGACTAATATTGATATTCTTTCGGCTTCATCTACTTTATCACTAAATGACCATTTGTCATACTACACGTGTTTCGGAATCAATAAGAACCCACAGATAATGGGTAATCCCGTTAATCTTAATAAAGGTTTCGTCTACGTGCNATTCATCTGATTTTAAAACAAGAGTTTCAATAATTTCCTTAGAAATCTCTGAAAACCAAGGAGCAAAGACTTTTGCCCATTGGCAAATTGTCACATGAGAAATAACGATGTTGTAATTTCTAGATAGAAATCTTCTTGCTTTTCGTGATGAAACGTTGGCATCAAAATATAAATACAGGACTGTAAAAACGATATGTGGTGGGAATCTAAAACTTTTGAAAGAAACT
>JGI994J12354_10005045_pt1 | contig 11540 bp, 10 predicted proteins | sample IntmicLarv3ML3BL_FD_12354 | JGI IMG/M metagenome (IMG submission 12354) | reverse complement strand
CAAAAAAAAGTATAGACACTGGGGGGGGGAGGTAAAGTGGAACTTAAAGGCGATCAGATCAGAATTATATATAGATACAATGAGATAGAAATAAATAGCATCATATCAGATGAGCAAGGAGAGGACATAAAAAAAATATTGAATGGGAAGAAAGGTAATAACGATAATCCGTCATGTGGTTTTTCACAGGATATTGCGTTTGAATGTGAGGGTGAATATTTTTCTATAGCTAGGGATACGTGTCCGATTATAAAGTATAATGACAAATATATCACAATATCTGAAAAAGAACGAGGCGAAATAGAACGAATATTCAAAGAATATGGTGCAACGTTTCCTTGCGTTTAAAATCAATATAATTGGCAGGTGCTAGTAGGGCTACCAATTGAGAGGTTTTTACAAAAAACAGAAAAAAGTGTGAAAAGGTTGAGGCAAAAGGATATGTTTTGGTATTAGAGTCAAGATGTCCCTCGTCGCTATAAGCAAGGGAAAAGGATATCTTTGATTAATTATAGGCAATAGTAATAGCAAAAAGAAAGCAATCAATACTAGGAAAGACTTGTAAAATTGTCAATGCTAGTGTACAATATGCACTATAATAGGGCAAATTTATACAAGATATGGGGGCAGACATGGAATATGCAATTGTAACATTTTCACATGAGAGTTTTGGCTCGGCTGATATTAAGATTAGTCGGAAATTATCTGCAAAAAAGTGCATTATTAACATTCTTGATGCACTAAAAATTGATATAGCTTCACTGGACTTGGTCTTCTGCTTGAAGGCTGAATCAAGTGGGGTTTTTTTAAATCAGAATGAAACATTGGAACAATATGATATTTATGACGGAGAAATTTTGGAGGTATTGTAATGGCAACAGATGGCAAATTCCACGATTATCATTTAGCGGAATATTTGAATCAACAGAGCGAGGACATAGTACTCAATCTGCCGAAAGAGTATACATCGGCAAAGCAGGTATATGAACTTGAGGTATTACGACAAAAGACGTCAATGTTCATGGATTGCGATAACATCATGTTCATGGATGACGTAATTCGGTTTACATATACAAAGCCCACGCGCTTTCGCACTATGAGCGATGTGAAAAATAAAACCGATTTAGAGAAGCTTCAGATATTGAAAAACTTGTGCAACTACTTTGAAAACAAGAATGACAGGTTTTTCACGCTATTTTGCCCAGATAACGTATATTACACAGATTCAAGCGAAGTGATGTTCATGTATCGTGGAATCGTAGATCTGATGCCGCCCGATAACCAAAATAGTATCAAAGAATTAGAGGATTTTAAAAACTTGATATTATCGATTTTACAAAGCAAGTATTCGTATGTGCAGCTTGAACAGATGGGTATGGATATTTTGGGTAAGGACGAGTTTTATTCATCGATTATCAATGTTCAAACTATTGACGGACTCAGAGGAATCCTCGAGACGGAGTACGATAAGAGGTATGAATATATCGCAGGGAATAAAATCGCATTCAAACGTCGGAATGTTAACGTATTTTTTATAGTTATGTCGGCGGTAATGGCTGTTATAATCGCAGCACTTGGATATTTTGCATATCGAAACATTGCCGAAACGAATAAGTATAAAAACGCGCAGGACTTGTATGAAGCGTACTATATACGCCATGTGGATAGGGTTGTGGAATTAGCGGACAGGATTTCTGAAGCGGATATGAATCATACTGTGAAATTGGTTGTTGCCGATGCGTACATAGCGACAGATGAGATAGATAATCTCAAAAAGGCGTTTGTGCTGGATAGTACCCGTCAAATGGAAATCATACAGAGAATTATTGACTTAGAAAGCCCAAATGAAATCGTTGACTTGGTTTCGGACAATGTTAAGGTGCAGTTATATCAGGCATATTACAAAGAAGATTACGCAAGAGTAATTGATGTAGCACTTACTCAACCAGAGTTGGTTAACGATGCGCAGGCTAAAACGTTGCTTGCAAAATCATATCAAGCAACGCGACAATATACAAAGGCAAGAGAAGTCGCCGAAAGTATGGGAGACAAAGAGTTACAAATCGAAATACTGGAAGCGCACTACGCCGATGTTAAAAAAAATGAAACCGACCCCGAGAAAAGAAAAATTACACTTGAGACGATAGATAGTATGCTAAAAACGCTTAAAGAAACATCCCCAGAGCAACCTGCGGAACAACCTACGGAAACGCCTAAGGAGCAGCCCAATGAATAGATCGGTTATTTACATCGAACATAACACCACACTAAATAAGTTGTATTTACAAGACGACCGCACTGATTATTTGATTGGTGCGGATATGGATTGCGATGTATATATCAGAGGGATTCCGCCTATCAGCGTGACCGTGATATCTGATGATACATTGCAGATTAGCTTTAATAAGAAAACGTTCAGCGTTCCTCAAAATAAAACATTTAGTGTTCCTCAAAATAAAAAGCATAACTTCCTAAGTGAGATTGCGCTGACTTATACGACTGAGGAAGACAGTTATGTTGATATATACGTTGAAACAGAACCAAGCGTAAGCTTTGGTGCCAATGCAAAAAACAGCGTTATCCTTAAAAGGTGTGACACTGATGTCACATTTATAATTATGCACGCCGATGAAGAATGGATCATTCGACCGATGAATGGTGATAAGGGCAAAATATACGTAAACGGTAAAGTGTGCTCTATGCTACAGAGCCTTTCGTTCGGGGATATAATCTATTACCGTAACTACACGATTGTTTTTAGAGAAACCCATTGCGTTTTCTATCATCAATTTGCGTATGAATTAAACAATGTTATCAATTACAGCCCTGAAACCAATCGGGCGAGGCTCGATTATCCGCAGTACAAGCGAAGTCCACGAATCATGTATAATGTGCCTGAAGGTGATATCACAATCCCCTCATTGTCTGCGAAAATAACGAGAGACAAGGGCGGATTGATTGCAACGATGATACCCAATGTGCTGATGGTCGGCGCTACGGTGGCTATGGGACTTTTGATGCCAGGAAATATACTCATGGTGCTGATTACAGCAGTTGCAACGGCTGGAACGATGGTCGGAACCGTATCAAAATATTTCTCCGATAACAAAAAGCATAAGGAGAATGTTCAGGAACGATTTGATTACAACGAACGGTTGCTTCAGCATAGTCGCCGAGAAATCCGCACTGCCATATTGGAACAAAAAAACGCGTTGATTAATACCTATCCGACTTTGGAAAAAGATATTGTGCATATTGAGAATTTCGATATGCGGCTTTGGGAAAAGAGTGAAGATCATGAGGATTTCCTCAAAGCTCGAATCGGTGAGGGTTCGGAATCATTGAGTTTTGAAATCAAGTATAGCCAAGAAGACAATCAGGAAAATGAAGGCGATCCGCAGCATGCAGAGGCCAAGCAGATTGTCGGCAAATATTCGCAGGTGGATGGTGTACCACTTGGTATAGACTTGAAAGTAGGCGTTACAGGCATTGTTGGGGAATATGCAGCTGAGCATACATTGGCAATCATCGGGCATATATGTGCTTCTCACAGTTACAAAGATTTACAGTTGGTCGTAATCTATTCCGAGGAACATGAAGACTTGTGGGGGTCACTCAAATGGTTACCACATACATGGGTTGGAAAGCGACAGTTTAAAGCGATGATAAAAAATCCTCGGACGCGTGATAACGTTTTGGGCAGTATTTATCAAATTATGCGGGAACGCAAGGCTATATTGGAGGAAAAGGGTAGTTCTGCGAAAATACACTTTTCAAAAATATTGTTTGTGATTGCTGATATGAGCTTGATTTACGATCATGTTATTATGGAATATCTGCAATATAACTGTAAGGACATCGGAGTTTATTCCATATTCTTGGACAAGCGATTGGAGCTTCTTCCTGAATGCACAGTAAATATTTTGACGGTCGGAGATACGCGCAATGGAACGATTCTAAAGGAAAATGGAATTGATACACGCAGATCGTACCAGCCTGATTTCATTACAGCTGATTTGGTAAACAGGATGGCGCGGGCGTTAGCGCCTATTGAGCATGTCAGTAATGTTACAAATGCGATTCCCAATTCTGTTACATTGTTTGAACTTTACGGGATTAGGGAACTTGAGGAATACAATCTTATAGGACGCTGGCAGGACAATAAGCCGTTTAAGACACTGGCCGTACCACTTGGCGTACGAGGCAAGGATGATATTGTATACTTGAATCTGCATGAGAAAGCGCACGGTCCGCACGGGCTGGTTGCGGGGACAACTGGTTCAGGTAAATCCGAGACGATACAATCGTATATCGTGTCGCTGGCAGTGAATTTCCACCCGTATGACGTGGCATTCCTACTAATCGACTATAAGGGTGGCGGCATGGCTAACCTGTTCGCCAATCTGCCACATCTGTTAGGGACGATTACCAACCTTGACGGAGCGCAGACCATGCGCGCATTGGTGGCAATCAAGAGCGAACTTTTACGGCGACAGCAGGTGTTCTCCAAATATGATGTAAATCACATTGACCAATATCAAAAACTGTTCAAAGAGAATGTGGCAGATGAGCCTATGCCACATTTGTTTTTAATATCAGATGAGTTTGCGGAATTGAAATCCGAGAAGCCAGAGTTTATGCGAGAACTAGTTTCAGCGGCACGTATCGGAAGAAGTTTGGGTATTCATCTTATTCTTGCAACACAGAAACCAAGCGGAGTTGTTGACGATCAGATTTGGAGTAATTCAAAGTTTAAAATTTGCTTAAAAGTACAGGATGCTGCAGACAGTAATGAGATGCTTAAAACGCCAGATGCGTCAGTGATTACACTGCCAGGGCGTGGGTACTTACAGGTCGGTAATAACGAAATATACGAATTATTCCAATCGGCTTGGAGTGGGGCAAAGTATAAAGGTGAGAAGCAAGCAGGAGAAAATATCGACGAAAACATTTATCTGTTTAATGATCTTGGACAGGCGGAGTTGCTTACACAGGATTTTAGTAAAGAAGAGAAAAAAGAGGAAAAACAGAGCGAAAAGGTAACGCAACTTGATGCGACGATTGATTATATCAATGAGGTATTTACTTCACAAAATCTTAAGAGTGTTCCCAGCCCGTGGCTACCGCCACTTGAGGAAAGGATGTTTCTGCCAGACGTTATTGCTAACGTAGATTTGACACCTAAGTGGGATGGTATGGGGAAACTTGAAATCGTTGTCGGCAAGCTGGATCAACCACAGTTACAGGCACAGGGCAATCTTTCCATTGATTTGCCGACAGAGGGTAATGTGGCCGTATATGGAGCGTCTGGCATGGGAAAATCTATGTTTTTAAAAACGTTTGCGTTGTCGGCAGCGATAAATAATTCACCAGATGATTTGAATTTCTATGTGCTGGATTTTGGTAACAATAATATCGTGGCACTCAGAGATTTGCCACACACAGCGGATGTGATGACCGTGGACGATGTTGAGAAAATCGAGAAGTTCCAGAGAATTATACAGATTGAGATTAAGCGACGCAAAGAATTATTTGGCGTAGCGGGAGCAAGCAATCTTTCGATGTATAAAAGCATTACGGGAGAAAAAATGCCCGCAATCGTGATATTCGTTGATAACTTTGACATCGTGCGTGAACAGTTTGAGGATTTAGAGACCGTGTTCGGAGCATTGACGCGCGATGGGCAGGCGCTAGGCGTATACGTAGTATTAGGAGCATCAAGGCAAGGAGCACTCAGATTTAATATTATCGCAAATATCAAATGTCAGTTGGCATTGTATATCACTGATGCGTCGGAAACAGTCGGAATCGTGGGGCGCAGTGAACTAGAGTCCGAGCCAATGCCAGGCAGAGGCTTAGTCAAGCTGGACAATGTGTACAGCTTCCAAGTGGCACTGCCAGTAGCGGGAGAAGACGATGTGGAAATCGTTAAAAATTTCAATGAGCTTACCAAACGGCTTTATAACAGCTGGGATGGCGAAAAGGTGAAGTCAATACCGATGCTTCCTGAAACGCTGGATATGGACGAATTTGAAAAAATAGATAGTGTTAAAGTGGCGACTGATTCCAGAACATTGCTTCCGTTCGCTTTGGACAATGAATTTGTAGAAGCAGTGAATATTGATTTGATAGGCACGGATGCATTAACAATAGTCGGGCGCGCACAAAAAGGCAAAGCAAATTTGTTGAGAATTATTATAGACGCAATGTGTGACAAAACCGATATAAGTGTTTCGGTTCATATTATTGATACACCGATGCTAAAATTGTTTAAATATAAGGATTCTCCCAATACAAAGCATTATTTAAGCGAGGATGAGGAGATTAACGCGTTTATCGCAGAATTGGGCGAGATGCTGACTGAGCGTAAAGAGGCATATGTGGAGCATATGCAATCAGAATCCAACCCGTTGCCACCTAGCGAATTTTATGAGAGCTATGATACGGAGGTTGTGATTATCAACGGACTTGTCAATTTCATAGATAAGGTTGATTTTACAGAGCAAGAGAATTTTGCGAAAATTCTTGAATCGGCTGTGCAAATCGGTATAAAGTTTATTTTTTGTGCCAACACAGGCGACTACTCAAAAGGCTATGATGAGATTACAAAAGCCGTTAAGGAGATTTCAGAAGGCATTTTGCTGGTGGATTCTGAACAGCAAAGTGTATTCGATATGGGTTATGCGGCGAGCAAGCTACCGCCTCTGGAAATCGGTGAAGGATATTATGTGAACGCAGGCGATTATGTGCGAATCAAAATACCCGAGATAAGTTAAAAGCGAGAAATTGAAAGTTGAAAGTTTACGAAGGGATAATATCATGAAAATAATAAGGAAAATGCTTCTTGGACTGATGGTTGTTTGCCTGATTCTTGTATCTATGGCAACTCCCACATTATCCGCGCCACCTGTTGCTGTGCCGAGAGCGGTAAAAAATGCAAGCGAAGTGACCAGTCCAATTAAGAACGAGCAGGATTTAATCAATCACTTACTTTCTGATGGGAACATCGCGCAAATCGCGTTGACAGCTGCGAATAAGCAAAACTCATTAAAGAATAATTCAGAGGCACGTTGTGATATAAAACTTACAGCAACGGTTTTGCCTTATATTACGCGTTCTGTGCTTGATTACAGTGCCGACTCAGTGAATCCTGTTGAAATTTTGCAGGAGGAAGCCCTCTCTAACGACACGATGACATTTGAAAAGACGCTGGCAAGTAAAGCAGATTCATACAAAGCTACTTTCAACAAAGCAACAATAAATGACCTTTTCGCGGAAGCACAAAGCGGAATTTTCGTCCACTATAATAAATATTCGCTCGATTTTGATAAAGGCGAAAAAATGGTGTATGTGTTGGTATTGAATATTCAGACAGGGTATTATCAGGAGTTGCCTAATAATAAGACGATTGATTTTGGGTGCTATGAAAATTTCGCACTTTATTTAGGAGTTGCGAACATCCATAGCCAGAATCCGTTTGACACACCTACGCAGAAGCCAAGCATTACAAGACCTCCAGTGACACCACCGTTGCCAACAAAAGTGCAGCCAACGAAGGCGCCACCGACCAATCCTCCAGCTCCAGAACCTATACCAGAGATTTATATTAGGGCTGATGTAGATCCGTTCGTATCCGTTTTGGGGACAGTTGGAAATCACTTCAGTTACACAATTACATACGACCTTGATGGAAGTAGTATCAGTGCTAATCCTTCCAATTACAAATTCATCGAATCAATTGGGATTGATGACATGCCGATGGAAGGTCTGCCACCTGAGATTGCTATTATCCAAGTAAACAGGGTGAGTGACGTGCAAGTGGAGGTAGTTATTGATGGTGTTCCTACAACGGCTGGAGATTACACGATTATGTTACCAACAGGTATATTGGCGGAAAAGGCGTTATTAGATGGAGATGATAGCAATAATATTATTGGCTGGGAAAGTATTGTACCACGTGTTTTCTACCCAAGGACTTTGACATTCCCTGTGAGTATTGCAAAGGGAAACGGGGCGGTGGTCGACATTTCGACAGTATCGAATACCAGTGATAGCATTACAGTTGAAGCGACATTGTCTTCAAATCTAGGGAGTCAGAACATCGAATACGCGATTACAGATGTTAACGTTGCACCAGATGAATATTGGCAGAGTAATCCGGAATTTGGGGGACTTTATGCTGATACAACATATTATGTTTGGGCGAGAGCGGCAGATAATATGAATTGCTATGAGGGCATAGCTAAGAGTGTGGAAGTCAAAACAGCGGCACTGTCTACAGAGGAAACGCCGTCGCCCATTCCAGCTCCTGAGTATGAGTTAATGTTATCGGCAATTATTGCATCCTGTATGAATATTACGGATAGCCCGACAACATATCAGATGATTTCCAATAATCCGTTCACTGCCCCGGAAGATTTTCGGTCGAATTACACATTGAAAAATAGTGGACTGATTCCAGGCAACTCGGAGCAGGTGACGGTGTCGGGTGGAAACCTTGCAACGTATGACGCTTTTCCGACAATTTATGAATCAGCGACTGAAATGACGAATATTTGGTGGCAAAAAACATTACTAAAAGATAAACCATCCAGCAGTGGTGACTGGGACACTAATATATTAAGTAAATATATGGCGCTTAATGAAAGAAGCTTACTTGAAAACATTGTTGATATGGTTAAGGCTACGGGTAGTGACCCTATGAATCCGCAACCTACAGTTTCGGGTCCTCCTGAAACTACACAACCGCCTACGGGAAGTGTGAGTCCACCACCTACACCATCTACACCACCTACGGAAGATGGTGGCGGGGGTGTGGTCGAGGCGAAACCAACTCCTACGCCAACAGTAACGCTTACTGATCCGACGCGAGCGCCTGCTTTACCTAATGCAAGTAATCCATTGTCGAGCGGTGGAGATACGCTAAGGGCACTGGAAAATCCTGCTTTAAATGCATCCACATTAGGGGGAAGTTTGGTTAGCGCGGCAAATCAGATGTTTGATCCGACACAGTTAGGAAATAGTTTCTTAGGTGGAGTGAGCACAGGTTTTAATCTTGGTAATATACTTGTATTCGCAGGTATAGCAGCAGGTGTATTTGCAATATTGGCGGCGTTTATCGTCCGCAGATTTGCTCCAAAGGGAGATAATGCATTTGTAAAGTAAACATGAAGAAAATGTTAGCGACTCTCTTCAATAGATATAATCAACGAAAATAATAATGGGGAGGTTTTTCATATGCCTTGGCAATATAAATACCCGAATGCAACAACTGAATATAACAAATATAATGATGCACTAAAAGTATTGAATGCTTGTCGAGCCAAAATTGACGGTATTGTTAAAAGTGCTATCAAGGCCAATACAGGGACTATCAGCGGTTCAGGAGTGAGTGGTGACTATTATGACATTTATATCGGGAAAGCAGGCGATTTAATAACTGAAGTTAATTCAATGCGCGGTAAATTCAGCACATTCCTTTCAGATTTAGATAAATGTATTGCGAATACCCAAGTCAAAGTTGATGACCTGTATCAAAAAAGTCAAGAGAAGGAGTGGGTAGAACCATGAATGATAAGATTGAAGTTAAAAGAACAATTGAAGATGCAAACAAATATCTTACAGAAATATTTTCATCTTTTGGAGAAATTGAAAGTGATTTTAATGACATTGATAGCAAACTGGGTCAATCTTTATGGGCGGGAAAAGCCCATGATGAGTGTGTAGATGTCAACGGAGTATTAAAAGTATATGAGGCGGCAATACGACCTATATGTGAAGATTTAAAAATCGGTATTGAAAAGTTAAATTCCGATTCCAAATCTTTTCACCTTGATTCAAAAAGTATTAAAGTATTGAAGGCGTGGTGATTTTAATGAATATAAAAGAAATTTATGTGTTGAATCGGGCTCTTGATGGTAAGGATATATATCCGCTACCCTCTTTCAAGGATTTGAATATGTCAGAAATACTGGTGACGTCGGTAAAGGATTCGCTCATTGAGCAGGGACTTTTGGAAAATCATGAATCCTTTACGATGGAAGGTGTACGTATCACAAAGAGGATTTCTGATTATAAGAAAGCGAAGAAGTACGTTCGGATTAATGATATGGTTATCGGAATTTTGGATGATGACTTAGGGGTTTTGCTTCAAAAAAGTTATCTCGATGAAAGTTACATATTCGAATTGATAAGTATTTCCGATAGCGTTGGGCAACTCTTGAAGTCGCATCCATTTCTTCAGCAGAGTGTCAAAGAGCAAACAAACCAAGAACGTGAAATGGAATTTGATGAGCTATCAAAAGCTTTTGTTTTAAGACCCTCCAATATGTTCAATGTGGCAACGCAAGATAATGAAAATAAAAAAAATGTTACAGATGAATTATATTTTTCATCTAACGACCAGTTATATATTTATGACTGCGAGAAAAAGATATTGTATTCAAAAAGCCAGCTGGAAATACAGGAGGCGTTGAAAGAGAGGATGGCAGTGTAAATGGCTAAAAAAATCGCATATGATGTAACTCTTATGGATGAAATAACTCAGAAATATGTTAGTTGTACTGAAGAGGCGGCCAATATTATTTCAAATCTAGAATATATTAATCAGGTTTTTGCAGATTCTTACAAAGGTGAAGCAGAGATAATAATTAGAGATTCGGTAACTAAACTTATTCAGCATTTAGCGCTTTTAGAGAATTGCTGTAAGAACGCAGGGGCGTTTGTCAAGCATACCAAGGAAGAAATGGTCAAGCGAGATAAAAACGTAGTTGATGCTGTCAGCAGAGCAGCGCCAAAGGGAGGCTCTTGATTGTATGTATAGTGACATCAATATCATAATTAGAATTGTTTACGTTATTTTAATTCCTTATAATCTTATTGCATTGCTTTTGCTATCAGGAATCCTAATGTTATTTGTATGTTTGGTTTTTTATCATTTTGCAAGATATAAGGAATTAAATTATGTTATAAGAAATACGGAGAAGAAGCTTAGACTTAATGTGCTGTTTGTAAAAAGCTGGCTATTTTCTTTCCTTTTTAATATCATGAATTTGATATTAACATTTTTCATATGCATCACATTTTCAGCATTCATGTCGAGAAGTGGACTTGTTTCCTTTGCAACGCAATACATAATTACAGATTGCGTGTTAGTTGTATTCGGGACTGCGATAAATCTCTTTTTTTACTATTTAATTGTATTTGAGAAAAACATCTCGGATAGTAAAAAGCGATTGCTATTTACATGTTGCATTACGATTGTGTCTGTAATTGCGATGTCTTTTGTTACAAATATCTTAGCGCCATGGATAGCCGATAGGATTTAGGATTTTGGTAGGAGGGTATCAATGAGAAAATCAAAATACATATTGATGTCAATAATGTGCTTTCTAATTTTATTTAGTCTGACAGGCTGTATGGGTTATGATATTCGACACAATAATCTTGATACGGTAAGATTTTATTCTAATTACAAGCAAAACGCAGACTTTCATGCAGGGAAAAAAACAGCGGTATATGAAGATAGTATATATTATCTT
>JGI994J12354_10005044_pt1 | contig 11540 bp, 14 predicted proteins | sample IntmicLarv3ML3BL_FD_12354 | JGI IMG/M metagenome (IMG submission 12354) | reverse complement strand
AAAAACGGCTAGTTCTGTAGAGTGCATCCCATCCCTTCTGACTGGCTAGCCGTTCCCGTACCTTTACAAATCTTTATTATTGAAACAGCGTTCTAGTGGATGGATATATCATGGTTCTTGAAGGATTGGGAAAGTCTCTGAGAAATGCTCTCGGAAGGATCACAGGCGCTGTGAGCGTGGATGAACAGCTTATCAAAGATGTCGTTAAGGATCTGCAGAGGGCTTTGCTTCAGGCAGACGTTAACGTTCAGTTGGTCTTGGGAATGACCAAGAACATCGAGTCGCGTGCGCTGTCAGAAAAACCGCCTGCAGGAAAAAGTCCGAAGGAACATGTTGTCAATATCATTTATGAAGAGCTGGTTGCACTTTTAGATAACGGCGAAGGTCTTGCAATGGAACCGCAGACGATCATGATGGTCGGTCTGTATGGTCAGGGTAAGACCACAAGCACCGGAAAATTAGCATTACTGTTCTCGAAGAAAGGATTCAGAGTAGGATTGATCGCAGGCGACGTTCACAGGCCTGCAGCATATGACCAATTGAAACAGCTGGGGGAAAAAGTGGGCGTGGAGGTCTACGGTGAACCCGGCGTGAAGGACGCGCCCGGTATCGTGAAGAGAGGCCTGGAGTACTTCAAGGACAAGAAGATAATCATTATAGACACATCAGGAAGACACGCTTTAGAATCCGATCTTATCCAAGAACTGAAAGATGTCGCCAAGGTCGCAAAACCCAAGGAAAGACTTCTTGTGTTGGATTCGCAGGTCGGTCAGCAAGCCGGTCCGCAAGCGGAAGCATTCCACAAGGCTGTAGGTGTTACCGGTGTGATACTGACAAAGATGGACGGTACCGCAAAGGGCGGAGGTGCATTAAGCGCAGTATCAAAGACGAACGCACGTATCGTCTACATCGGTACAGGCGAGCACATACGCGACTTCGAACCGTTCGACGCAAACAAGTTCATCTCAAGGTTATTAGGAATGGGCGACCTTTCCTCGCTCGCGCAGATCGCACAGGAATCATTCGGCGAGGATGAGGAAGTTCAGGATTCATCCAGGAACATGATGTCCGGACGCTTTACGATGAAGGACATGTACACTCAGATGGAAGCAGTGACGAAAATGGGACCGCTTCAGAAAGTGATGGGCCTCATTCCCGGATTCAGCAAGATGGAAGATAAGATAGATTACGATGAATCGCAGAAGAGGCTGAAACGCTACAGGACGATAATGGATTCCATGACCGATGAGGAGATGGAAGATCCGCACATCATCAAATCGTCACGTGTACAGAGGATAGCGAAAGGTGCAGGAGTGAGTTCGCATGATGTACGCGAACTCATAAAGCAGTATAATCAAAGTAAGAAGACCCTCAAAGGCGTCATGGGCAACCGCAAGATGCGGAAGCAGATGATGAAGCAGATGGGTGGCGGAATGGACCTGGAACAATGATCCGATATGTCGTAACAGGACACCGTGCCGTCACATCAGGTGATTTCAAGCTTGATGACATAGCAGGCGGGGCCGGAAGACTTGATGTTTTAGTGAGATGCGTCAATTCCGTGTTCTTCCTGAGCCACTCTCTGAGGCAGGAAGCAGAACTGTACATCGTGCTGATGGGCGGGAACGATGCTCCGAAGACGGTACGTTTTTACGGTGCGGAACTCAGATACCTGAATCCCGATGAACGGAGCACATCGTCCCTGATACGCAATGCGCTGATGAAGAAAGTGAAGGATATCGAGTTAAGATCCTCGCCCGGAATATACGTTTCAAGGATGTCGTTCAAAGATGTTATCGACAAAGTGTCCGAAGTATCTGAGATAGCATATCTGAAAGAGGACGGACAGGATATAAGGAACACAGAATTCAATGGTGACGTTACATTCGTGTTAGGCGACGATAAGGATCTGACAGAGGAAGAAGAAGCGATCGTGATGACACATTCGCCAAAGAAAGTATGTCTCGGACCGAAGAGCCTTCACGCAGATCATTGTATCATTTTGGTCAACAACGAAACGGACCGCAGGACATAGGATTATTACTTCAAACGTCCATGCACACGAAGATGGCAGACGAAATCGAACGAATACCGCAGCACAGGCATTGTGCTTCATGCGGCAACGCTCACACCAGAACGGAAAGATACTGCAGCGATGCCTGCAAAGAGAAGAAGAAGACCGAGATAACAAAAAAGAAACGTCAACTGTTCATTGTCTGGTTGGCTGCAGCAGCGGTCTTGATCATAGCAGTGGTATATGGCTTCATGTGATCCCATGATAACAGCTGTCGGAGGAACTTTCAATGTGCTCCATTCCGGACACAAGAAGCTTCTCGACCATGCGTTCAAAGATTCCGATCACGTTCTTATCGGGATAACGTCAGACAAGATGGCTTCCGGAAAGGGGAAGCACGTTCCGTACGAACTCAGAGCGAATGCAGTAAAGGAATACATTTCGAGATTTTCCGTAACATTCGAGATACTTGAGATCGACGACATGTTCGGGCCGGCGGCGGTAAGGAAGGACATCGATACACTTGCGGTATCCGAGGAAACATACGGGAACGGATTGAAACTGAATGAAGAAAGAATGAAGAACGGTCTTTCTCCGCTGTCGATCTCAGTCACATCAATGTTCAACGACGATAGCGGAAAAAAAGTATGTGCCAGCAATATACTTTCAGGTGACTGTTCGCGTTCCGGGAAGAAGCATGTGATGAACATTTCCGTGGGCTCGGATAACCCTGTGAAGACAGAGGCCGTACGAACAGTGATGGAACGGATATACGGAGAGGTCCGCGTATCGTCAGTGAAAGTCGACTCCTGTGTCCCGGAACAGCCGTTCGGTGACGAAACATGCAAAGGAGCGATCAACAGAGCAAAGGCTGCGATGGGGGATCACGATCTCTCGGTAGGTATCGAAGCAGGGGTCTTCGAGATGTACGACGGACTTTACGACATACAGCACTGCGCCATACTNGACAGGAACGGAAGAGTAACGATAGGGATGAGTTCCGGTTTCAAGTATCCNGATGATGTTTCCGAACTCGTTCGCAACGGAATGACAGTAGGTTCTGCCATGAAAACGATATACAAGGAGCACAGCGGAAAGAAGGGCGGTGCTATCGGAATTTTAAGTAAAGGGGTTCTGAAAAGAAAGGAACTGACCGAACAGTCCGTAACAGCGGCAATGATCCCGCGGTTGCATGAAATGGAAGGGAAAGGATGAGCGATAAGTGTTCGACATGCAGCATGAGCGGTTCCTGTGACACAGGAGAATGTCCCACAAGGCTGCCTCCGGGAATATTGTCGGAATACGATCTCAACAGGCCTTTGGCCGACGGTATCGCAGTATGGTTGGAAGTTTCCGAGAACGAGATAGAAAGAACATCTCTGGAAGCTGTCAGCAAAGCTCACGAACTGGATTCAGGAAGGGTATTCGGGATACTTTTCGGAGATGGCGAGAAACGTTCGCTGTACGGCGAAGCGTTCGAACATGGTGTCGATTCCCTTTACCATATACGTTTTCCAAAACTCAACGAATTCCATGGGAATGCTTACGCCGAAGCGATCGGAGACATCATCGAACGGGTGCAGCCCGCAGCGCTGATGATACCTTCTACGGACAACGGGAGTGTACTGATGAAAAGGATATCGAAGATGTTCAGAAGAGAATTCTCTCCTCTGAAGGAATTCTGCGGTCCATTTCCCGTTCTGGTAAGTGTGGATCCGCACGAATTTACTGTAAAGAAAGAAAAGGGGCGTAAAGGGACCGCTATGAATGTCGTTCCTTCAAGCGCAGTGGTATCACTTATCGAATAGGCTCTTCACGGCATCGTGGACCTTGCCGGCGTGGCCTGCAACTTTAACATTCTTCCATGCTTCTTCGATGATGCCGTCCTTACCCACGAGGAAAGTGGAACGTATCGTTCCTTCGTATTCTTTCCCGTAATTCATCTTCTTTCCCCATACGCCTGCCTTTTCCATCAAAGTGTGGGAAGGGTCACTTAATAATTTTAACCGCAAACCATTCTTTTCCCTGAACTTCTTGTGGGATTCCGTTGAATCCTTGCTTACACCGATGACCGGGACGTTCATCATCATGAGCTTGGCGTAACGTTCATTGAATTCCTGAGCTTCCTTCGTACATCCTGCGGTCCCGTCTTTGGAATAGAAGTATATGATGTAACGAACGCCTTCAAGCGATCTGTTACTGAAAACCTCGCAATTTTCGTCCTTCAGTTCAAAATCCGGAAAACGGTCGCCCGCATCCATCAGATCACGCCGCGTGAGATACGTTCGACGAACGGACCGATGTTCAATTCGAAGAGAACGACCGGATGATCTATTTCCGAGTTGATTATCACCTGCGGTGATACTTCTCCGAAGTACCCTATCGTTTCGCCGTTAGAGATGATCTCGGCACCGCGGCCGTCGATGAACGTGCGGTATGAACACGGCCTCAGTATGTAATCTATATTCATCTCCCTCAGAACGGATTCGGCAATGGATTTGGATTCGGTGAACGATGCTTTCGAATTCGTCGACAAAACACACAATCTCTTCTGTCTTTTCTTTTCCCTTATTACGTCTCCGATCTCGAATATCCTCTGAGGAAGATCACGGTGTTTGTTCTTCTTCAGGATCTTCATGAGACTCGGCATCAACGATGAGCGTAAGCACGTATGATCCTCAGTTATCGGATTCAGAACTTTGACGACGTTCATTTCCGGAAGTCCGGACATTTCGAATTCATCTTTCTCTGAGCTCAAAGTCAGCGTATTCACTTCGAAGAATCCCAGTCCGATCATGACATTCCGCAGATTCTCCGATACGTATGTGCTGTCGCTTATTGCGCCGATGGTCTGTGTCAATGTGTGCGAAGCACCGAACTTCTCGAAGCCGTAGCCGATGGCAACATCCTCATAGATATCAACGATATGCATCATATCAACACGCGTTGCTGGCACTGTTACCTGCACCTCGTCTCCGTCAGCAGCAGCGTCAAGCCCCATTCTTCTCAGTGAGTTGACGATCTCGTTACCGCCGATGTCCCTTCCGATGAACTTCTCACATGCATCTATCGATATGATCCACTCGGAAGGTTCAAGATCCGGTGATAACGGAATTTCCCCGTTGTTCATTTCAACGCTGTATATCTGACCGCCGCGTTCTGCCAATGCAGTGGCGACGAGATCAAGGCAGCCCTTCACTGCTTTGACATCTGTTCCCGTTACGTCGATGAAGATATCCTTTGTCTTTGTCGTTACGGTCGTCAGGGAACCGTTGATGATCGGAGGGAACGATAACACATTGTTCTTGGAGTCCAGGATCACGGGGTAGGTCTTCTTCCCTTTCAGCAGATGTGCATAATCCTTTCCTTTCTCATGTTTTTTCAATATTGTTGTAAGATCCATCTTCTCCGTCTTGGCCAACGGAACAAATGAAATGCTGGAAGGTTCTACTGCTTTGTAAACGAACGGCGGTTTCACTTTACTGAGATCGTGTATACCTATGGCAACCTTGGATCTCTTCCTTCCCACTGTCACATGGAATTTCTCCTGCATCTCCATCATCGACTTCAGAACATCGTCCGTTATCTCCAATCCTTTGACAGCAGCGCACATTATGTACGGTCTGACCTTGGCAACGCTCTTATCCACGGTCAGTGAGATGTCGGAGCGTTTCACAGGATATTCCTTCATGCCCGGTGCGATATCCAGGAATGCTCTCAGCGATCTCGCCAGTCCTTCCACGGAGAACAGGTCGGGACGATCCGGGAAGAATTCAACTGACATTTCGTTGGCATCACCGTCATCAGTGTCGTGCATATCCGCGCCTATCTGCGGTATTCTTTCCACTAAGGTCTCCTTAGAGACATTCTTTCCCAAGAGTGAACACAGATCATCATATCCGAAATTGATCACCGGCATGTTTCCTGCGTAAGGTTCTGAAATATAAAAGCATACAGTACAAGGTTTGATATTGCCTTACGCCGATACGTAAAATATGAAAGTAACAATATCACAATCCAGAGGGCAGATCGATGACCCGCAGGCCAACATCTCAAAGGCGAAGATGGTCATCAGCAACGTAGAATCGGATCTTTTCATCTTTCCCGAGATGTTCATGTGCGGTTACGTCAGGAAGAAGGAGAAAATGTTCTTCAAGGTCCTGGAAGGACGTACTATCGACAAGATGAAGGAACTCTCGGCCAAGAAAGGATGCGCGATGATATTCGGCATCCCCACGCAGGATGACGGTAAGATCTACAACACAGCGATGTTCGTCAACGGCGATGAGATAAAGACATACAGGAAGATGTATCTCGATCCGGATCTCGAAGAGGACAAATTGTTCACACCCGGAAACGGACCGTTATGTTTCGAACACAAAGGACTGAAGTTCGGTCTTGCGATATCCAACGATCTGTATTATCCTGAATTGTTCAGATCATACGCAGAGAAGGATGTCGACATCGTCATTTGCATTTCTGCGGCATCGGAGAACCGGATGAACGGTTACGACAAACTTCTGGCGGCGAGAGCGTTAGAGAACTCTTTGAACATCATATTCGTGAACATGGTCGGTCCCGACCCGGGAGAGATGATGATCGGCAGAAGCAAATGGATCGGTTCCGACGGCAGCGTCATTGAAGGATGCACTGAATCCAGTGACGTACGTGTGCTGAGGATAAACGACAACGACATCAAGGCCGGCGAAAGGAAGAAACTGAAGGGCGTGAGGAAAGACATCACTTAGTAGTTTTTCTTCCCAGTTCCTTATGGGCCTTTCCCAGATGTCCTGCGGCCTGAGCTCCCAACGTGGACAGTTCTCCTGCTAACACTGTGACCGCAACGATCTCGGCAAGCTTAGATGACTTTCCGTCCCCCAGGCAATCGATCATCTTCAGTGCCTCGGATTGCGCAGGCAAGCCCGTTCCTCCGCCTACGGTGCCAACCTCTACGGACGGCATCCTGACCGCGATGTAAAGATCGCCGTTGACGGATTCGCATGATGTCATTGCTAAGCTGCCTTCTACAGTTTGTGCGGGGTCCTGCCCGGTGGCGATATACAGCGCAGCGACCATGTTGGCCGCATGGGCATTGAAACCTAAGGATCCTGACATTGCACTTCCAACCAGATTCTTGCGTATGTTCGTTTCAACTATCGCATCCGTTGTTGTGTGCAACCTTGAATCCACGACCGCCTTTGGGATGAGGCATTCAGCTATGACACTCTTGCCGCGGCCCCTTATAACGTTTATCGAGGCAGGCTTCTTGTCTGTGCACATATTTCCGGAAACAGAGACGAGCGAAGCCTTTGTGTTCTCCTCTATCACTCTGCATGCAGCCTCTGTTGCGATAGTGGCCATGTTCATTCCCATGGCATCGCCTGTGTTGTACGAAAATCGTAAGAACAAACTGCGGCCGTTAGGGAATGCTTCGACATCCAGCAGCTTTCCGTGCGAGGTCGTCTTTGACACCGCGTCATCTATCTTTGCGATGTTCTTCTCTATCCAGCCGATGACCTTCATGGAATGTTCTATGTTATCAACACGGAACACAGGTGCACGCGTCATTGCGTTGGCGATGATCTTCACATTCGCACCGCCTGCTTCGGTTATTACCGACATCCCTCTGGAAACAGATGCGATAAGTGCACCTTCTGTGGTCGCCATCGGAACCAAAAAGTCACCGGAAGCATGATCCCCATTTATCCTGACAGGTCCCGCGAATCCTAATGGAACGTGAACAACACCGATCATGTTCTCAACGTTCTTCGATGCTGCGACGGGGTCAAAGGAAAAATCCTGAATGTTCTCGAACCGAACGTTCGTTATGTTCGTGACAGCATTGCGCCTTTCATCAACGTCCTTGCGTTCGTTACCGCGGTTCTTCAGCCCGTCAGACATAGGTTACCAATCTCCCTGCGGTAAATAAAAGTTGTCTTCATTTGACGTAATAAAAACGTCCCCTTCCTGTTGGAAATATCTAGTGTCTCCTTATGTCCGCATGATGTTAAAACCTGAATTTATGGGATTACGATACCAACAATTCGAAAAAAAGACAATTTATGGGATTACGATACCAACAATTCGAAAAAAAGACAATTTATGGGATTACGATACCAACAATTCGAAAAAAAGACAATTTATGGGATTACGATACCAACAATTCGAAAAAAAGACAATTTATGGGATTACGATACTGGTTATTTGTAAAATCATGATAACATTGAACATTGTCGATTGGCTTCTGGATACGAACGAGGATCTCGGAAAAAGATGACCGAAACTGTCGTAAATGGTCGCGTGTCCGCATGCAATAGAATATAATCAGGTTCCTGTATACTCGAAATATGGAGGAGGACCGTTCCGTTATCGACAAGAACGACAAGCGTCTGATCAAGATACTTCCGTATCTCGTGATGATATGCGCCATCGCAGGAGTGATCAATATACTATGGTCAGGTGCCGATTCCATCGGCAGTGCCGCTGTAGCATTCTGCGAAGCGTTCGTGTTAGGTTTCTTTTTCTTAGGTCTTTTTGAATTCACTCACAAAGACCATCCGTCGGTCAAAAGTAAATTTCCGATATTCTTCTTCGCCATCGGCCCCTTTCTGGTAACGCTGATAGTTTATGCTTTGGGCATAGCGGTCATGCCTGACATATTCGAGTCGGATCTTTTCCAACGTACCGATAACGTACTTGAGGATATACTCATAATATCAGCCGGACTCTACCTGGTGATGATCCTTGCGATCATGGTCGTGTTTGGTGTGGTTTCTGTGGTAGCATCATATTTCAGACAGTATTCTGCGAAGATATACCACTTCATCAGCAAACTGAATAATGACGGTACGGACGAAAGGAAAGGAAACTTCGCGTTGAAATTCTACGATATACCGAACGTGATCGACATAAAAGGAGTGGAAATGGAGCCTGTGGACAACGAACGTTTCTCAATGGGTGAGTTCGTCTCAATGGCATTGAGCATATTCCTGCTCGGGTTAGTGATCTGTTCCAACTTCTTCCTCAACCCTGTGCTGATGCAGGAGATGTCATTCTACGAAGTGCTGATGATCGGCGTTCTTATATCATTCTTCATCCCCGTACTCGTGGTTCCGTGGTACATCACCAAGGAAACCGGTGCCAAAGTGAAAAGCAACTCCCGTGACTATTACCTTTGGAAGGGAATGAAGAAAAGACTGTTCCAGAGCTTTTTCGGTTTAACAATGGTGTTGCTGCTGGTGCTCCTGACGTTCTACCTGGACAGTGATTTCTTAAGGCTGACGTACACATACATCGGATACATCGCATTCCTGGCGTTCATATCTGTATTCTATGCGTATGTGTTCTTCAATACATTCAGCATAAATCTGAGAAAAGATATTGTTAAGAAGTTTGATGAAGAGTGATCATTTCCTTCTTTCGAGTATAACGGAAATGATCCACACTAGGATGATGATCACTATCGGCATCACTGCGCCTTCGATATCGCCCAGTAGCCAGAATGCTACCACAAGTCCGGCGACACCGATCAGACCGAATTTCTTCAGGATCGCGCCGCCTCCGAAGACGAGCATGAATATCAACAGAATGACCAACATCACTATTGCCGCGACCAACGAGGATGTGAACCATCCCAGATACGTTCCGTCACCCATGGCATCTTCGATCATCGGCGTGATCACCGGTTCTATCAATGTATAAACGATAACAGGAACGACTATCACAAGTATCATCGTGAAGATGATACCGCCGATCAAGGCTACCAGAGGGTTCTTTACTTCTCCCATAGGATGACCTCAGTGCTTCTTCTGCAGTTTCCCGTCCTTCTTGTGCGGAACCACTGTGGATTTCTGATTTTTGGCTATTGTCTTTGCCTTTCCTTCAGCTTCTTTTTTGGTCTCACAACGAACGGTCGCTTTCGAGTTCCCTTCTCCCTTCACCTGCCACCCTCCGTCCGGATGGGGGGTGACATGCTGTTTCTTCCCTTTCTTTGCTGCTTCAGCCATATTGACCATATACGGGATGGCATGCAATGTATTTATCTTCTCATGAGACTGTTTTGAACGGTGCAGGGCTGGAGCGAGGAAACGTTGGCCGAGAGGTTCGGTGGCGAAAAACTTACCATCGGTTTAAAATATGATCTGAAAACAGGCGAAGATCCAAATAACATAGTTATCTGGCATTTGAACACAAATAGAACAATAGAGAGGTTTGACTGTACGTACTTAAACGGATATGTTTTCAATATTTGGGTTAATTCCATACACTACTTCTTAAAATATCCCTGATTTCTGTTTGTCGGATTGTCAGGTTCTGTCATCGATACGAGGCCGGCCTCCATTGCCGGTCTTATGTAATTATTACGGAATCCGTCACGTGATCTCAGCCCCAAACGTTCCATGAGCTCTGTTGCACTCAAAGGATAAAACTCCATGACTGCCATGAGTTCACTTACCCTTGAATTCATGTGATCTATGTGGGATCTTGCGTCCTTGGCCATCATGCGCACTGAATCCAGGATCGCTTTGAGCATGAACTCAATGAATGCATCGGAATTACCTGCGGCCGTTGACCCGGCGATTGCATCGTAATATTCCTGCTGTCTTTCACGAATGACGCTTTCAACGGGTATCCATGCGAACACAGGTTTCCAACTCATCATTATCACAGTCTGCCAAAGTCTTCCGACACGCCCGTTACCGTCACGGAACGGATGTATGAATTCAAATTCATAATGGAATACGCCGGAACGTATGAGTGGGTGTATCTTCGAATTTTTCAACCAGTCGAACAGATCGTCCATGAGTTTCGGGACCATGTTCGGGGGCGGTGCAATATGGACCGCACGTCCGTTACTGTCGTATATGCCTTCATTCACAGTTCTGAATTTACCGCTCTCTTCTATCAGCCCGGAGGTCATTATTCTGTGTATCCGAAGCAGATCGTTCATGTCGTAGGGATCTATGTTCTCTAATTCCTGATATGCTGCGAATGCGTTCTTCACTTCCTGTATCTCATTCGGCGGACCTATCACCTTCTTTCCGTCAATTATGTCGGAGACCTGCTCGAACGATAACGAGTTGTTCTCTATTGCCAAAGATGACTGGATCGATCGAATACGTCCGATCTTTCGCAGACGCGGCAGTCTGTTTAGATCATTAATGTTCTTTATGCCTCCCAGCGTTTCAGATATCTCGGCAACGAGATCTAACATTTCCTCGGTCAGATTGAATGGCGGTGTGTTACTCATTTTCAATTACTCTCCGTACGGATGCATATCACATCAACAAATATCTTACGTATTTTCTTACATATAATCTTACGTATTTTCTTACGCATTATCCTACGCATATTCTATGCTGGACATTGGTTACGGAATGAAAGATCATTCAATGACGTGAATCATTCGATTAAGACACAATCTCTCATGAGAAGAAATAGATATTAGCTTTCCTTTCCTGAGAATATGGCAGACCCTGCGTACGAAGCGATAAGCAAAGCAAAGCGCCAGGTTGAAAGCGGAAAT
>JGI994J12354_10005043_pt1 | contig 11540 bp, 7 predicted proteins | sample IntmicLarv3ML3BL_FD_12354 | JGI IMG/M metagenome (IMG submission 12354) | reverse complement strand
TGCTTTAAAGGGCGCGTCAAGCGCTGTTACAACACCGTCGGCGACCATAGCATCAATGCTAGCCAGCAATGTGACCTTGTGGCGGGGAGCGCGTCGATTTTCGTGCGCTCTTCCCTTTGAGAGCTTGATAGTCTTGAGAGAATCATGTCTGCCGATTTTGCCTCTAAAGGCTTTAGGCACAGGCGCGGTCAGAATCAGTATTTCATACTCATCGTCTGTCTGGAGAAACGGCAGATTCTCTATCTCAATAGAGCTGTCAGCCTCGTTATGCTCAAGGATCTCAACATTTGCGACAAGGCGTTCCGTCTGGTCATGTATGAGAACCGTACAGCCTTTGTAGTTTATGCTTTCACTCATTTGATTTTACTCCACAACTATTTGTTACTCCACACATGAGAGTTTAAAACGCTAGATTGTTTCGATTATTGTAGCTTGCCCCATACCGCCTGCGATGCAAAGCGTCGCAAGACCATACATGCTGCCGCCGCGGCGGAGCATCTCATGGAGCAGTGTCACGATGATGCGGCATCCGGAGGAGCCGACAGGGTGGCCGAGTGCTATCGCTCCGCCATTGACATTTGTGATCTCCTGATTGAGACCAAGGTCGCGGATGACGCCAAGCGACTGAGCGGCAAACGCCTCGTTAAGCTCAATAAGCCCGATCTGATCGAGAGTCATGTCAGCGCGTTTAAGAGCTTTTCTTGTAGCGTCGACCGGTCCGAGGCCCATGATGCGGGGGTCAATTCCGGATGTACCGTAGCTGATGAAACGGGCGAGCGGCTTAAAGCCCAGCTCCTTTGCTTTGTCGGCTGACATGATGAGCAAAGCGGAAGCACCGTCATTACGTCCGCAAGCGTTGCCGGCAGTGGTAACGCCCTTGCCGTCCTTGCCGAATGCCGGTTTGAGCTTTGCGAGCTTCTCAAGCGTTGTTTGTCTTGGGAATTCGTCCTCGTCAAACACGATAGGGTCGCCCTTGCGCTGCGGGATAATTACAGGGACAATCTCATCCTTAAACTTTCCGGCAGCAATCGCCGCGGCCGCACGTTCCTGACTCTGCAGTGCGAACTTATCGGTATCCTCGCGGGATATGCCTCGAAGCTCGGCGACGTTATCGGCTGTGACGCCCATGTTAAAAATACCGTATGTTTCCTGCGGTTGGGCTTGAAATTGCCCTTCAGTCACGGAATCATAAAGGGTTACGTTGCCTGTTCCGAGTCCGTAACGCGGGTTTCTCAGGTAGAAGATTCCGGATGACATGCTCTCGGTTCCGCCCGCAAGCACAACATCGGTGTCACCGACTTGAACGCTCATGACGCCGTTAATGACGGCAGTCATTGCCGAAGCACACTGACGCATTACTGTGTAGGCGGGAGTCTCCTCCGGAATACCGCAGCGGAGAGCGGCGATACGAGCTATGTTTGGATTGTCTGAGGATTGGCGGCAATGCCCGAGAATGACCTCGTCAATATCCTTGGGGTTAACACCGCTCCTGTCGAGTATTCCCTGTACCACTACGCGAGCCAGTTCCTCAGCAGGGACATCCTTTATTGTCCCGCCAAAAGAACCCACAGCTGTACGGCACGCTTCAACTATTACTACTTCTCGCATTTTGTAAAATCCATTCCTTTCGTACTGCTCAAGCTACAAAAAACCATAAAAAGGAATGGATTTTTGCGCAAGAGCGGCGGTTTCGCGCTAGCGAGAGCCGCTCGCGCTAATTAAATTCATGCTAATATTAAGGTTTCGTTGCGCGTGATGAAATCACGCGCAACAACTCACTTTGTTTTGTTTATGCTTTTGCCAGATATGTCATGTCGACATAATGGTCGGCGTCGGTGTATGCTGTGTAGGCGGCAGAAGCATAACCCTTTGCGGTTATTGTAATATCGATATTCTTGTTCTTAGGCAGCCATTCGACTTCCCAGTCGCCAAAGTAATTAGATTCTGTCTCCCACGTCTCACCGGTCTCCTTGCAGGAGAGAGTGATTTTAGCACCCGGGAGGACCTCGTCAAGCTCCTTGGGTTGGTAGACAGTTCCAGCAAGATAGACAGACGGGACATTGAGATATTTAACGTTTGTCTCCTGTCCTGCGAGCGGTTCAAGCTGCGTGTTGCGCTCGGAGGCGACAAGCTTTGAAATATCGCTGTTCGGGTCGTCCAAATCGCCGAAGATGAGCGCCTGATTCGGGCAGGCTTCAACACAGCGCGGGGTCTTCAGCTTGGGATCACCCAGATAGGCAAGGTAATCCGGATCGTCCAGAAGCTCGGCGCACATTGTGCATTTTTGCGGTATCTCAAGCTCTTCATTCCAATATACTGCACCGATCGGGCATGCGTCAACAATTTGCTTTTGACCTTTTGATTTCTCAGGGTCGATAATGACAATACCGTCGGGTCTCTTGTATACTGCTTCGTTTTTCGCAGCCTTGATGCAAGCGGCATCCTGACAATGCGCGCAAAGTGTCGGTACCGAAGCGGATTTAACACGGCGCGAGCTGTCGCTGCGTTCCCACTCACGAACATCAATCCAGGTGTGCCCCATCATTGGTTGTTTGGCAGAGAGCTTTGAGGCGAATCCGCAATGCTCATCCTTGCAAGCAGTAAAACAGCAGTAGCACGCCATACACATGCGTGAATCAACAGCAATTCCTAATCTCATTTTGCTACCTCACTCAAATAGGCGGCAATAACCTTCGCCTGTATTTTTTCAAATCCGTGTCCTTCAATGATCTCAACGCATGTCTCGGCATCGGGGTCGGCTTCCTTCGCGACCTTGTCGAGCTTATGCTCAAAGTGCTGTGTGGACGGAATCTCGTCCTCCCACTTACAAACATCCAGAAGTGCGGAGTTCGGTGCCATGCCGGGTACAAGGTCACCCATGAGCCTGCCGGGCACGAGCACATTAACACAACCGCCGATATCCATCGATGCCTCACCGGGTACGACGGGGTTATAGATGCCCGATGAGCCGTAGGCATGGATAGTATTCTCCTCAACGCGGTAGGTGACTCTGGCAACGCACAATACGCTGCCGCGCTCGTTAAAGAGCAGCATCATATCGCCGTCTTTTATACCCTTCTCAACCGCCTTTTTCGGATGGATACGGGCAATCATGTAGGGGTTGCCGTTGATGTAGACGCGGTTTTCGGGTATCTCCCATATCCACGGTGTGCTGGAGTTGTTTTGCGTGTGATAGTCGAAGCGCGGATGCGGAGAAATAAGATGGTAAGGGTATTTCTTCGCTTTAATGGAATGGTGACCCTCCCATGAGTATTTATAAGTGGCTATCGGGGTGCGCTGCTCGTCGTGCGGTGCCCAATAAAGAAGGCTTTCCGAGACAAATTCGAATTTGCCTGTAAATGTTCCGAGCTTGCCCTCTTCTTGGAAGGGTTTGTGGTTCGGGGTGTCACAGGGATATCCTTCGGCAAACCACCGGAAGCCGGGGTGACGTTCGCGGTCTTCCGCCACTGGGGCAATATAGTAGCCCTTCTTTGTAAAATCCTCCCACGAAATTCTGTCGCAAAGGTCGGATTTTTCCCAGAATCTCTTACACCATGCGAGCTCGTCACGTCCCTCTGTGTATTCCTGACCGAAGCCGAGTCTCTCGGCTACCTGAGCGAAAATCCAATAATCTGATCTTGATTCCCAAAGCGGCTCAATGGCCTTATCCTGAAATACGACGACCTGCCACGAGTTGCCTGTTTGTGAATGCGACTGATATCCGCCGTTTCCCGAATTGCATAGCTCACCGATGTCAACCCGCTCGAGATTTGAACATGCGGGAAGGATAACATCGGACATTCTCGCCTCACCGTGGAAATGGATGTCTTGATTTACTATGAATTGCAGCTCGGGAGATTGATACATTTTAATCCATTTGTTTGTATCTAGCATCGTACCCATGAATGTGCCGCCATAGCGCCAGAACATGTGAACCGGACTGCATCCCGGAGCGGGATAGACGTTTTGTGTAAACTCAAGATCAAGACCGCCGCCGCAGAAGCCGTCGCCAATCCACTCGTAATGACCATCGAGGATTGCATCCGGCACATTCGGGCGATAGAGCTTTTGTGTGACACTGTTGACAGCTGTTTTATCGGCGATGGGTTGATTGGCAATTTGTGATAATCCGTCGGAATATCCGCCGAACCAGAAATCGTAATCCATGGGAGCGCCGGTAGTGCCCACCCAGATGTTCTGGCCGGGCTTGCCCATGCCCTGCATAGCAAATAACGAAACCATAAGGCGCGCAAACTCTGTGCCGTTGGCAGTTCTGCAAACGCCGCCGAAGCCGCCGCGCAGTCCGGAGCCGCCCATTGTTTTAGTGGAGGCCCAGCGTCTGGCAAAGGCTTTGATGTCGGCTGCGGGGATGCCGGTTTCTTCCTCACACCACTGCGGGGTCTTTGGCTTCCTGTCGGCGCCCTTGCCGAGGATATAGTCAGCCCACTCGTCAAAGCGGTGAGCGTGCTTTGCGATATATTCCTTGTCGTAAGAACCCTCAGACAGCCAGACATAAGCGATGCCCTCGCAGAGCGCCGCATCGGTGCCCGGACGGGGACCAAACCATTTGTCAGCCTGCTTGATGGAAGAGAAGTTGTTGAAGGGATCGATGTAAATAAACTGAACACCCATGTCGTCAAGCCAGTGACGCCACATCGTCGACTCGTTGCCGGCATATCCGCCGCGTGTCGAGTCGGGGTCGTGCGACCACATGATCATTGTCTCGACATTTTGCATGGCATCTTCGAGAAGATCAAAGGCTTCTGTTCCGCCCAGACGCCAATAATAACCGTATGTATGCGGAGCACCCCATGTGAAGCCCTCCCATGAATCCGGATTATCTTTAATCTCGGTATAGCCCATCATGCGGAAGAATCTTGCAAAAGCAGAAAGCTTGTAGCCGACAAGCCCCCATGAATGATGCGAGCTTGTGCATGCCATAATCGTCTCTTTGCCGTATTTCGCATGAAGGCGCTTGATCTCGCGTGTGATAAGGCTGAGCGCCTCATCCCATGTCGCCCTGCGGTAGCCGGATTTGCCGCGGTTTTCGGTGTTGCGGTTTAAGCCGTCCGGTGTTTCAACGAAATCCTCGCGAATCATCGGATAACGGTTGCGGTCGTATGAATATGTTCTGTTTTTTTCGGTAAGTGCGATAAATGCGGGTTGTACCTTGCGGTTAGGAGTGTATTCCTTACCGCGAGCTTTTATGACCCAACCTTTAGGGTCGTCATTATCAAGCACTAATGGTCGGACCCTGCGTATAACGCCATTCTCTGAATGAATAGCAATAGGGCCGCCGACAGCTATGCTATGAGTGATTTTTTCAGCCAATCTTTTTTCCTCCCCTGTTATTTAATCGATCGCAACAAGCGATTTTGCCAGATCCGATGTCGGGTGAATTTTAAGCATCGGACCAACCATGTTGCCGTCTTGAATCTCAAAAGCCCGGAGATTATAGACCTCCGAGGTCACTATTTTCAAAACCCTTCCGTCAGGCGCTTTGTAAAATCCATTGATCTTGAACATGTGCTGAACCATCATTGTGTTTGCCATGTGCCATGGTCTCCTTTCAGGTCGTATGTCACTTCATTTTCTTTATGCTTTTTTGAACACCGAATTTCTCATAACGGACATTGCCTGCGTCTGTCCAACCCTCTGCAGATGCAAGGGCATCATTCAGTGTGGTCATTTCTGCAGTGGTAGGGGTTCCCATTCCACCGAGACCCTCGTACCAGAGCTGTAAGGCGCACATCAGATCACCCGGAAAATCATCTAAATATTTGCTCACGGCAGTCTGTAGAGATTTTGCGTCGGAAATGTCAACTTTCACCATGCTTTCTCCTCCCCTAATGCATTTTATCACTAAAAAATCGTGTTAAAATATTATCCATATTATGTAGTCATTGTCAAGGGCTTCCTGACTTTTAGCTAAGAAAAACAGGAGATTTGGGTAAGTTTGACTTTTATTTTATATTGTCTGAGTGTATAATACCCCAACAAGGAAAATGGAGAGCTTAATATAAGATGGGGGGGATATATACAATGGGGTGAAGTTTAAACCGGATTCTCAGAGTATTAAAGGTATCAGTCTTATAGGGCCCGAGAGCGGAGGACCTAGTCTCGTCGATACGACAGACGGAAAAATTACACGTATCAGACCCTATATTTACGACAAGAAGCATACTGACGAGCAATGCAACCCGTGGTCAATTAAGGCCCGCGGCAGCGAATTCAGACCGCCTGACCGCGTGACGATTACACCCTTCGGACTTGGCTACAAGGCGAGAGTTTACTCTAAAAACAGGGTGAGGTGGCCCCTTAAACGCGTTGACTGGGATCCAAAGGGTGAGCGTAATACACAAAACCGCGGGAAATCGCCATATGTGAGGATATCATGGGACGAAGCTGCTCAGCTTGCTGCTGATGAGCTTTTGAGGGTAAAGGAAAAGTACGGACCCGAGGCTGTGCTGTGCGAGGCGGACATGCATGGTGAGGGCAAGCATGTTTCACCCAGCCACGGCTGTCCGAACCGCCTGCTCTCACTGCTCGGCGGCTATACACTCCAAATGCGTAACATGGATAGCTGGGAGGGTTGGTTCTGGGGTGCGAAGCATGTTTGGGGCTGCGAGCCTGTGGGCGAGATGATGCCGATGACAAACCTTTACCCCGACATAGCACAGCATGCCGAGCTCCTTCTGTTTTGGGGCTGCGACCCTGAGACAACGCCTCTCGGTGTCGTCAGTCAGCTGCCGAGCCGACTGTGCTACTGGTTTACACAGATTGGCATGAAGAGCATATATATTTGCCCTGATCTCAACTATGGGGCGGCTGTCCATGCCGATAAATGGATTCCGGTTCTCCCGAATACCGATGCCGCTCTCCAACTCGCGATTGCATATATCTGGGTCACCGAAGGAACCTTTGAAAAGGATTACCTAAAAACTCATTCTTATGGATTTGAAAAATTCGTCGATTATTTACTTGGTACAGATGACGGCGAACCAAAAACAGCACAATGGGCAACAGATAAATGTGGAATACCTGAATGGACGATCAAAGCTCTCGCTCGTGACTGGGGCAAGAAGGTCGCCAGCATTATTCACTCCAACGGGGGAAGTCTCATCAGAGGACCATATGCCTCGGAACCGGCGCGTCTTGAGGCGATGCTGCTGGGTATGCGAGGACTCGGAAAGCCCGGAGTGCATCAGGCAAAAATGATAGAGTTCAATCTCTGGAATAGAGATTTTCCGTTACCGTATCAAGGTGAATTTGTTCCTGCCGTTCCTCATATTGCCGACCCGCTGCGACCCGTTGACGGTGATGTGCAGCCTGATATCAATATGGATCGGTTCGTTTTGAACGAATTGCAAAAACAGCGCGCTCCGGAGCTAATAGAGCTTTTTAAGCAACATCCCGCACCGCAGCAGTTCATACCAAGAACACTCATCCACAAGGCGATACTCGACGGGAGCGCCGAATGGTACGGAATGCAATGCTTCTCGTCAAGTCAGCAGGCAGATAAGAATAATTACCGNAAACCGACTGCNGAATACCAGTTTGAGAAAATGGTATATCCGCGCCCCGGTCTCAGCAAGATTCATATGATATGGACGGATGCCCCGTGCCAGACAACATGCTGGAATGACGGGAACCTGATGATCAAAGCCTTTCAAAGTCCGGAGATTGAGTGCGTAATGGCGCAGCATCCATGGATGGAAAACGACTGCTGCTTTGCCGACCTTATCTTCCCCGTGATAACCAAGCATGAGATGAGCGATATCGGCTATGACGGCTCAAGCGGGACGTTTACATCAATTTATCTTGAGACACCATGCTGCGCCCCCATTGGAGAATCCGTTTCCGATTTTGACGTGTGTGTGAAAATTGCCGAGAAAATCGGCCCCGAGTATGTCAGAGCCTACACAGGCAACCTGACCGAGGAGGATCGTGTACGCTTTTTCTATAAGGCCTCCGGAACGGAAGAAAAGGTTACATGGGAGCGATTCAGCAAAGAGAAGATATACGTAATACCGTGTAAAGAGGGCGCAATAGATCTGCCTCCCGGATTACGCAAATTCTATGAAAATCCCGGGGACAATCCGCTGACAACACCGACCGGTTTGCTCGAATTTAGCTCAACTGCCATTGAACAGTATATGGCAGACGACCCTGAGCGTCCGCCTGTTCCCAAATGGGTCGAGAAAAGCGAGACGCACGACGAGAGACTCACCGGCGACAGGGCGAAGGACTACACGCTGCTTTGCATGAGCAACCACGGCAGATGGCGTATGCATGCGCAATGCGACGATATTATCTGGAACCGCGAGGTCGAGACGATGAAGATCAGAGCCTCGGACGGTTANCANTATGAACCGTGCTGGATGAATCCTCTCGAGGCTGCAAAGCGCGGGATTAAGCANGGTGACATCGTCANGATATTCAACGAACGNGGAGCAGTGCTCTGCGGGGCATATGTTACCGAGCGCTTGATTCCGAGCGTTTGCTATGTCGACCACGGCGCTCGTGTGGATAGCATTATACCAGGTGAGCTTGACCGCGGAGGAGCGATAAACCTAATAACTCCGACAGGAATGACAGCAAAGACTTGTACCGGTATGGCGACATCGGGGTTCCTAGTTGAGGTGGCTAAGGTAACCGATGAAGAGATGGAAGGCTGGAAACGTAATCATCCGGCGTCCTTTGCCAGAGCGATAGACTATGCGGCGGGTGTTTGCCTCGACGGGTGGCTCACAGCAAATTGACGGCTCGCGGTGAGGCGGCTGTTATGCTACAGGAATATATCATTTTAGTGTAGCGGTGTAGCAGTGTTTAAAGCATTCAGAAGCATAATACTAAAAAACCACTGAATTATAAGAGTATTTACATTATAAGAGCATTTAATTGTATAGGGAGGAATAACCGTGTCAAAAGTATTCTGTGTTGATGTTGCAAAGTGCAACGGGTGTTATAACTGTCAGCTCGCCTGTAAGGATGAGCATGTTGATAACGATTGGACACCATACGCAAAGCCACAGCCTGAGATAGGTCAGTTCTGGGTAAAGCTGCAGGAAAACGTCGGCGGTTCGATGCCTAAGGTTAAGATCCATTACATCCCCCAAATGTGCAACCATTGTGAAAAAGCCGCATGCATGGAGGTTTGCGATCATGGTGCGATTTATCGCCGCGATGACGGGTTTATCATTCTCGACCCCGAGAAGTGCAAGGGCTGCGGCAAGTGCATGAAAGCCTGCCCGTATGACGCGATCTATAAGAACGATGATTTAAAGATATGTCAGAAGTGCACAGGCTGTACCCATCTGCTCGATAACGGATATAAGCTGCCGCGCTGTGTTGAGGCGTGCCCGACGGATGCCCTGACATACGGCGAGGAAGCGGATATGCAAAGCTTCATAGTAGGAGCAACGGTGCGTATGCCTGAAACGGGGCTGCATCCAAAGGTATTCTACCGCAACATCCCCGGGAAGTTTATCGCCGGAACGGTTTATGACCCGATTGATAAAGAGGTGGTTATAGGCGCGAGATGCCGTGCGACAAACGGAGGAAAAACCGTTGAGGTCATATCCGACGAATACGGCGATTTTTGGTTTAAGGATCTTGCGATGGGTATTTATGATATCGTTATCGAAGCTAAGGGATATGAGTACAAAACCTTCGATGCTGTTGACGCGACCTCCGATGTCAATTTAGGCGATATACCGCTGGATAAAAAATAACAGGAGGCATTGTGCTGACTGAAAATTGATGACACTCGCTTTAGGCAGTATAAAGCATCAGTATAGCGTATAAGCAGCGGCGGGACCGCAGCACAAATACCGGCGTTGACGTTAGAAAGGCAGAGTTTAATAAAATGAGGTATGAAAACTGGGAAATAAACGGATTTGACAGAGACTCGGCTGTTGAGCTCTGCAGAAAAGGGATAAATCCGTTAATCTCAGTTTTCCTGACCTCAAGAGGCGTCACCGACATCAAGGAAGTAAGTGCGATATTGGGGGATATTCCCTCGAATATTCATGACCCGTTCCTGATGGCAGACATGGAAAAAGCCGTTGCGCGCGTCAGCGCGGCTGTGAATAACCATGAGCGCATTGCGATCTACGGAGATTACGATGTGGACGGCATGACGGCTTGTGCCATTCTGGCGTTGTGGCTGCGCTCAAAAGGCGCTGACTATGAGATATATATACCCGGGCGGTTCGGCGAAGGATATGGACTTAACCGCACGGCTGTCGATACGCTTAAAGCAAAGGGCATAGATTTGATTGTCACTGTCGACTGCGGTATCACCGCGATCGAAGTGGCAGAATATATCCGTGAGCTTGGTATAGATCTGGTTATAACCGACCATCATGAATGTAAGGACGTTCTGCCGTATGCGGCCGCTGTCGTCGATCCTATGCGACCGGACTGCGGATATCCGCACAAAGCTCTTGCGGGAGCGGGTGTAGCATTTAAGCTCGCCTGTGCGCTTGAGCGCGGAACAAGCGTCGATGAAATGATCAACCGTTACGGCGACCTTGTGACACTCGGAACCGTCGCCGATGTGATGCCGGTTACCGGAGAGAACCGTGAGCTGATAAAGCGCGGACTGCGTATCATAAACAAAAATCCGAGACCGGGGATACAGCGGCTGCTAAAGGAAGTCGGTGTCGAGCGCGGAAAGGTCAACACGGCAGTTATCGGATTTATGATTGCCCCGAGGTTAAACGCCGCCGGACGTATGGGCAGGACAGAGGTTTCCGTCGAGCTTACACTCACCGAGGATGCAGCGGAGGCAGAACGCCTCACTGAGGAATTAAGCCGTCTTAATACTGAGAGGCGAGCAATTGAGATGAAGATTTGCGAGGAAGCCGAGGCTATGTATGAGGCTTCACAGCCGGACGGCGGGCTTATCGTTCTTGCAAATAAAGGCTGGTATCAGGGAGTTACAGGGATAGTCGCGGCAAGAATGGCAGAGCGGTATCTGGCACCGGCAGTTATTATCAGTATTGACGACGACGAGGTCGGGCGCGGCTCATGCCGCAGCTTTGCGAAATTTGGAATGTACAGTGCGCTTCGCACTTGTGAGGATATACTTATCGAGTACGGCGGGCACGAAATGGCGGCAGGAGTGACCGTGGCATCTGCAAATGTCGATGAGCTTCGCGAGCGGTTAAAGGAATGCTACCGCCAAAGTGTTAAGGATAAATCACGCTATGGATTGAAGATGGATTTTGAGGTTACCAAGCCGGAATTGCTCTCAGCACAGAATGTAGAATCCCTTGAAGCACTTGAGCCGTTCGGAAGGGATAACCTTCCGCCGTTGCTGTGTATCAAAGGCGCCGCGCTGATAACCGTCCAATCCATCGGAGCAGGTAAGCACTCAAGATTAAAAATCGGCAAATCGGGAAAAACAATGGAATGCATATTCTTTGGAGTTCCGTCGGAGACGCTGGGAGTAGTTGAGGGAGACCTTGTTGACGTCGCCTTTGTGCCTCAGATAAATGAATTTCGGGGGAGGAGCAACGTCCAGCTGCATGTTC
>JGI994J12354_10005042_pt1 | contig 11541 bp, 6 predicted proteins | sample IntmicLarv3ML3BL_FD_12354 | JGI IMG/M metagenome (IMG submission 12354) | reverse complement strand
GGCCGCCCAGGTACAAAACCAGTACTGCAATACCGACAACCGTCGTGACCGAGGAGTCAAGCAGGCNGGATTTCTTGTCTTGTGGCGAACGGCGATGCCCAGCATCCTGACCGAGATAGGATTTATCTCGAATCCGGACGAGGCGAAATACATATCTTCGGAGGCCGGACAGAAAGCGATCGCGGCATCCCTGTTCCGCGCAGTAAAAGGTTATATCGAAGAAGAGAACAGTATAAATTCTGCTCCGGTTATGGCAAAAGAAAAGCCGAACGATGATCGAAAAGAACCAGTAACAACCCCAAACAACCAAAAACCGGCAATAACCTCAAACCAAGAATCAGTAACAACCTCAAACCCAGAGCCAAAAGAAACTCAACAACCGGAAAAAGAGAAAGATGCCAAGAGGATCGATAAGGATAATATATGCTACCGGATGCAGCTAAAGAGCTCCTCGAAGCAAATTCCGGTAACTTACGAAAATTTCAGCGCCTTTGTGACTGCCGTTCAAGAAGTTAAGACAGGTGACACTTATAAATATTACTGCGGAAGGGTGAAATCTTACAAAGATGCACTAATTTTGCAACGGAAAGTACGACAAACATTCTCCGACGCCTTTTGCGTAGCCTTCGATGGCGACGAGCAAATAGCAATGGATAAAGCAAAAAAACTAAAACCATGAAAAAACTCTCCCGCGAGGTCAAGATAGGAATCTTCGGAGTTGCAATGATAATACTGCTCTACCTGGGTATCAACTTTATCAAAAGCAAAAACATATTCAGCCGCGACAGCACCTTTTATGCCGTATACGAGCAAGCCGACGGACTGGAAGTCAGCTCTCCGGTAATTGTCAAAGGATTCCGCATCGGTACGGTAGAGAAAATATCATTCGACATTGCTACCACCAACGTAATCGTCAAAATGTCGGTAAAACACCAGTACCCTATTCCTGCCGATTCACGCGCAAAAATCACGTCGACCAGCATAATGGGCGGTAAAGTGATCGAGATAATGTTGGGCAACAACCCTACGGATATGCGTAGCAAAGACACCATCCGCACGATATACGAACCCGGAATACTGCAAATGGCCGGCGACGAATACGGAAAACTGAAAGACATGGCCTCGACCCTTGTCGAGCAGATTTCGCGCGCGCTGACCAACATTAATATGGTACTCAGCGACGAAAATGTAGGGAATATCAGTGCCACGTTGGCTAACCTGAACTCGATAAGCACCAACATTGACGGGCTCGTGGCCAGCGAACGCCCCAACATAGCCGCCGCTATCCGTGACTTCGGACTGATAGCTTCGGCGCTGAAAGATGCCACACCAAAGCTAGGCAATACGTTCGACAAATTCAGCATATTGGCGGATTCCCTCGAAGTTCAGGTTCCGGAAGTCGTGCGAAATTTCAACAATTCGATAAGCCGTCTTAACACCACTTTGGCCAAGATCGAAGAGGGTGACGGAACCCTTGGCAAGCTGGTCGCCGATGACGAACTATACTGCAATCTGACCTATGCTGCAGAAGACCTCTCATTACTGCTTCAGGACATCAAAGCCGCTCCCGAGCGATATATACATATTTCGGTATTCGGCAAGAAAAGCAAACAAACCAGTCCCAATATCGACCAACAGCCACAAAGCCGCAAGCAGCGCAAAGAAAAGGAATAGCCGNCAAGCTTTCATTGATATCACCCACAGTAAGACAAGCCTGGTAACTTAGCCGATAAAAACCGACCCATCATCAAATGAACTACCACGGGGCAAGCCCCAAGGAATTCTTTTGATTAATAATATCAACTCCGCCTGTAACAGGCGGAGTTTTTGTTCTCCCTTGTTACAAGCATATCAAAAAGATAGCCGTTTCTATCTTATCCACCGATCTTCTTTAGCAGCATATTTATAGAATTGCTTGCCATATTTATATGTGGTTCACTCATGAGCAAACTCGTATAACCACAGAGATAAATTAAAACATACCCCGAGCAAATACCGTTTCACATCTACCCACCGATTAAACCACAAAAATTTCTAATTTTGTCATATGATATATCCAGATGATCTTGAAGTCCGCATAGGGTTCGACCGTATCCGCCAGCAAATCTCGAAGCTGATCTCAACCGAGACCGCCCGCGAAATGCTGCACCATACCGGTTTCAGCACCGATCCCCGGGAGGTAAAGCTCCGCCTGGGCAAGACTTTCGAGATGCGCACCATACTGATGCTCGAATCCGATTTCCCGCAAAACGGATACAAGGACATCAACCATTTCCTGCACAAAGTCCGGATAATCGGAACCCATCTTGAGACAACGGAACTTTCGCAACTCCTTGCGGCGCTCGAATTACTCAAAAGCCTTACCTCTTTTTTCCGTTCGCGCGAGAACAACCCATATCCATTGCTCAGGGCATTGACCGATCCCATCGGAGGGTACGATGAAATAATATCGTCCATAAACCGGATCATCGACCGGCACGGCAGGATCAAAGACAACGCCTCGCCCGAGCTGCTCTCGATACGCCGCGAGCTCAACGAAAAATCGGGGCAAATTTCCAAACGCCTGCAACAGATACTCAAAAAAGCACAGGCAGACGGCTATGCCGAGGCTGACAGCTTGGTTTCTATCCGCGACGGCCGCTCGGTTATCCCGATCACAGCGGCGAACAAACGGAAAATCCGCGGATTTGTCCACGACGAATCGGCAACCGGCCGCACGGCTTTTATCGAACCTATCGAGATCGTCGAACTCAACAACGAAGTAAAGGAACTCGAAAGCGCCGAACGTCGCGAGATCATAAAAGTACTGACAGTTTTCACCGACTCGCTCCGCCCGCATATCGATGAACTGATGGGAGCCGGCGAATACATTGCCGAAATCGACATGATAGTGGCCAAAGCGCGCCACGCCTTGAGCATAAATGCCACGATGCCGATCATTTCCGAATCACGCGCGATTATGCTGCGTTCGGCAAGGCATCCTATACTCGAGCAAACGCTCAAAAAAGAAGGCAAAGCAATAGTTCCGCTCGACCTGAAACTCGACCCGCAAAAACACATCCTCCTGATTTCGGGCCCTAACGCCGGCGGTAAATCGGTATGCCTCAAAACAGTGGGCCTCCTTCAATATATGTTGCAATGCGGGATGCTCGTACCGCTTCTGGAGAATTCGGAAATGAGCGTTTTCGACGGAATATTTATCGACATTGGCGACCAGCAATCGATCGAGAACGACCTGAGCACCTACTCGTCGCACCTTATCAATATGAAAAATATGCTCCGCCATGCCGATAACCGCAGCTTGGTGCTGATCGATGAGTTCGGCAGCGGAACGGAACCAACCATCGGCGGCGCGATAGCCGAGTCGGTCTTGCAGAAGCTCGAAGAACGGGGTGTTTTCGGAGTAATCACCACACACTACGCCAATCTGAAATATTACGCGTCGGCCGCCAAAGGAATCGTAAACGGGGCCATGACTTTCGACCTGCAAAAAATCCAACCGTTGTTCAAACTGGAAATGGGCCATGCCGGAAGTTCGTTCGCTTTCGAAATAGCCCGCAAGATAGGTATGCCCGAAGAGATAATTTCGATGTCTACCGAAAAAATAGGCAGCGGTCAGATAAATATCGAGAAACAGATTAAGGATGCCGCACGCGACAAACGCTACTGGGAGAACAAACGCGAAAAAATCCACCAGGTAGAAAAAGCAATCGACCGCACGGTCGAAAAATACGAATCCGAACTCTCTGAAATTCAACAGCAGCGGAACCTTATAATCAAGGAAGCCAAGGGTCAGGCCAAAGAACTTCTTGCCGAGACCAACCGCACGATAGAAAAAACCATACGCGAGATCAAGGAAGCGGCGGCCGAACGCGACAAAACCCGCGCGGCCCGTGAAGGATTGAATTCCCTCCGCGATAAGCTCGGCAATGAAAATGCAGACGATCAACTCGAACGCAAAATCATTCAACTCCGCGAGAAAGAAGCACGGCGCAAGGAACGAACCAGCCAGCGGCAGCAAAAACCGGACGAGAAGCAGGAAATCCCCGCTACGGTCGAAAAACAGGTTATTGAACCCGGATCTAAAGTGAGGCTTATCGGGCAACCTATTATCGGTGAAGTAATAAGCATCTCGGATAATAAAGCGGCCGTTATGTTCGGTAATATAATCACATCGGCACGGGTCGACAAGATCGAGCTTGTCCCGCAGTCCGAGTTCCGCCGTCAGAAACGCCAGGAATACGCAGCTCCTTCGCCCCAAAGTTACGACACGGCTAAAAAACGTATGGACTTCCGAGGACAGCTCGATGTCCGGGGAATGCGCGCAGTCGAAGCGCTCGAAGCGGTCGAAGATTTCGTGGACGAATCGATTATGCTCGGAATTCCGAAAGTTACGATACTTCACGGCAAAGGCACAGGCGCGCTGAAACAAGAGATCCGCAATTACCTGAAAGCACAACCCATAGTTTCTTCGACAAAAGACGAACAAGAAGAATTCGGAGGTGCAGGAATAACCGTAGTTCAATTGGATATATAGACAGACCATGAAATACAAACTCAGCGAAATAGCATCCATAACCTCGGGAACCCTATTGGGCGAGGATAATACGGCGACCAATATCGTCAGTGATAGTCGTAATCGCGCGGTGATGGCCGACGGAGGATTATTCGTAGCGATCAACGGGCCTAACCACGACGGGCACAGCTATATCGGAAGTGTCTATGACGCCGGAATAAAAAGTTTTTTGGTCGAACAACCGCCCGCAGTACAATTCCCCGACGCCGGATTTGTCGTAGTCGAAGATACCCTTCAAGCACTGCAAACATTGGCCGCATATCATCGCGCCCAATACAAGGGAACCGTTGTGGCAATTACCGGAAGCAACGGAAAGACCGTAGTAAAAGAGTGGATCGCTCAACTTTGGGAACCATCTTCGGGAAAACTTACCCGCAGTCCCCGAAGCTATAATTCCCAGCTGGGAGTACCGTTATCGCTGCTTATGATCCGCGGCGATGAAAAAATGGTGATAGTCGAGGCCGGTATTTCGCAAGCAGGCGAAATGGGGAGCTTAGAAGCGATGATCCGCCCGGATATAGGCATAATCACTAATATAGGGGAAGCTCACGGTGAAAATTTCAGCGGCCCGGCCCAGAAGCTAGACGAAAAGCTGAAACTATTCGCAGGTACAAAGAAAATTATCTACAACGCCGCACACCAAAATATCGGCGAACGCATCGATAAATTATATCCCGAGCGTGGAGTAGCGGTCGCGGCCGAAGGAAAAAGCGCCGAGCAGGAGAACGCCGCACAAGCGCTTGCTCTCTACCGGTTACTGGGATTGCCGCATAAACCCGTTTCCGACTTGCAACCCGTAGCCATGAGGCTCGAAATGCAGGAAGGATTGCTAGGCAGCACCCTTATAAACGACAGTTACAACAGCGACATCACTTCGCTCACCATAGCTCTGGATTACCAGGCACGAATGACCAACCAGCCCAAAGCGCTTATCCTTTCGGACATTCTCCAGAGCGGACTTTCTCCCGAATCACTCTACACCCAGGTCGCCGATCTGATCGAACAACATTTCGTAGAAGATTTCACCGCCATAGGACCTGCTCTCAAAGCTCATCGAAGCCTTTTTAAACACGGAAAATTCTTCGATACCACCGAAGAATTCCTGCGCGGACTCGGGGCGAAAAAGTATTCGAACAAAAGTATTTTAATTAAAGGTAGCCGGTCGTTCGGTTTTGAACGAATAAGCAATATATTAGAAAAAAAAAGACATACTACCACCCTGGAAGTAGACCTCGACGCGATGGCCTGGAACCTCAACTATTACCGTTCGCTCCTGCCTCAGGGCTGCCGCACAATGGCAATGGTAAAAGCGTATTCGTATGGCAGCGGATCGCGCGAAGTGGCGGCAATGCTTCAGCATCAGGGAGTCGATTACCTCGCGGTCGCTTTTGCCGACGAAGGAGTCGCGCTTCGCGAAGGAGGAATAGAACTTCCTATAGTGGTGCTCAATTCCGACCCCGGTAGCTTCGGTATTATGGCCGAAAACTCGCTCGAACCCGAAATATATTCGTTCTCTTCGCTCGAAGCATATATCGGACAGGTAAGCCGCAGGGGAATGACAGCCGCCCCGATCCATATCAAACTCGATACGGGAATGCACCGTCTGGGATTTACACCCGACCAGACACCCGCCCTTATCGAATTACTAAAAAAGCAAGACAGCGTGACGGTACGTACCGTTTTCTCGCATCTGGCAGCATCGGACGATCCGGCTCATCGAGAGTTCACGCTGCTACAAATAAAAACTTTCGAGCAGGCAGCGGATGCTATCATATCAGCCCTACCCTACGGGAACACGATCCTTCGTCATATCTGTAATTCCTCGGGCATAGAGCATTTCCCCGAAGCTCATTTCGACATGGTACGGCTGGGAATAGGATTATACGAGGGCGGAAATATGCTGCCCGGAAAACTGAAAATAGTCAGCCGTCTCAAAACTCAGATAGTCCAAATAAAGGATATCCCCCCCGGTGATACTGTCGGCTACGGAAGGAACGGCAAGATCACCTCACCCACAACGATCGCGGTGATCCCCATAGGATATGCCGACGGGCTGGACAGGCATCTTTCGCGCGGAAACGGCAGTGTCAACATCAACGGCGCACTCTGCCCTATCGTAGGTAATGTATGTATGGATACCTGTATGGTGGATATAACCGCAGCCGGTGATGTCAAAGAAGGAGACGAGGTCATAGTATTCGGCGATAGTCCCACGATAGAGGATATCGCACGTCAACTGGGAACGATACCGTACGAAGTACTGACATCGGTTTCCGCCCGGATAAAAAGAATATATATCGAAGAGTAGAAGCACACTGAAAAGGTATCTATTTCGAAAAATAATAACGCCGGATAATCTTTAAAAGATTATCCGGCGTTCAAAATACATATCCGGACGGATTAATCCGTCAAAGCCTTGTTAATGAGGTGGATCACTTTACTGATCTCCATAAAAGAGGCTCCTTTCGAAGCTCCGAAGCTCCCGCCTACGACCACGACCATATCCTGATTGGAAATCTTGCCCGCTTTCTCCAGCCGGATCAGCACCTGATATGCAAACCTGTCGTGAGTTATCGTCGGCTCGCCGTAATCGGCAGAAATACCGTAAGATAAAGAAAGTTCGCGCATCACATTCTTGCGGTAGCAAAGCGCATAAACCGGNCTCAATCCGCGGAAAGCCGCCAGATAGCGTGCAGTACGGCCCGAAAGCGTATCGATCACGATTGCTTTGATGGGCAGGTTGACCGAAGCACGAACGGCCGAGCGCGAAAGCTGTGCGGTCACCTCGTTATTGATCCTCACCATATTTATATCTATAATAGGTTCGACCTCCTGCTCGATTGCACGGGCAATAGTGGTCATAACCTTAACCGCCTCCACCGGATACATACCGCTGGCGGTCTCACCGCTGAGCATCACCGCGTCGGCNCGNTGGTAGATCGCGTTCGCCACGTCGCTAACCTCCGCGCGGGTCGGGCGGGGATTGTATATCATCGAGTGCAGCATCTGCGTGGCGATAATCACAGGTTTCTTACTCTCGATACATTTCTTGACTATCTGCCGCTGGGTGATCGGAATCTGCTCGGCGCGAAGTTCCACCCCCAGGTCGCCGCGGGCAACCATAATGCCGTAAGTATGGTCGAGGATTTCGTCGATATTATCGACCCCTTGCTGGTCTTCGATCTTGGCAATGATTTTAATGTGGCTGTCGTGCTCGTCCAGTATTTTCTGCACGTCGAAGACGTCCTCTTTATTGCGCACGAACGAATGGGCAATAAAATCGATATTCATCTTTATAGCCCAGTCTATATATTCTTTATCCTTCACTGTGAGCGCCGGAAGATCGATATGCACCCCGGGAACGTTAACACTCTTGCGCCCGCCGATAACCCCACCGTTACTAACCTTACATATAAGAGCTCCGTCTATTTTATCGGTAACTGTCAGCTTTATATCCCCGTCGTCGATCAGCACGCAAGAACCGACCGGCACATCGTCATAAAAGTTTCCATCGTTGACATAAAGGCAATCGGCAGAGGACAGCATCCCCGCATCTTCGGTGCCGCGAACGGGCAACACATCTCCCACGGCAACCGCAATCCCCGCATCGCCGGCAATGGCCGTCGTGCGGATTTCCGGACCTTTGGTATCTATAAGTATTCCTATCGCTTCGGACACCTGCCGTGTATTATTTACGACCGCAGTAGCGCCCTCGAAAGTAGTATGCGCGGAATTGATGCGCACAACGTTCATTCCTTCATTATATAGCTCACGTATAAATTCAACCTCACATCTGCGATCCGAAATGGTCGCTACAATTTTCGTCTTTTTTTCCATCTAACAATTTACTTTAAAAAACTCTCAACCCCCAGTCTGTACGAATCCAGGCCAAATCCCATTATGGAACCGGCGCATTTAGGCGCTATCAGCGAAACATGGCGGAACTCTTCGCGGGAAGAGATGCAGGAAATATGCACTTCTACGGTTTTCAGCCCGAACGAAGCGACCGCGCCAACCGCGTCGGCAATCGCCACCGAAGTATGGGTATACCCTCCCGCATTTAGCACGACCCCTTGATATGGTTCGCGGGCATCATGGAGCGCATTGATAATTTCGCCTTCGACGTTGCTCTGGAAATAATCCAATTCCACACCTCGTAAAGCAAACTTCGTGCGAAGTTCCGCGAGGTAATCCTCGAAACTGCGATCTCCGTATATATCTTTCTCTCTGGCCCCCAAAAGATTCAGGTTAGGACCGTTGATAATCAGTAATTTCATAATAAGAAAAGTGAATTAAACTTCAAAATTAACTCTATTTTCTGTAACTTTGTCGATAAGTTTTTATTTTTTTACGTAAAGCACAGACCAGTAGTGGATAAAAAAGACAAATCGACATGGGGCAAGGCAATTGACGACTATCGTGGTTACGTCCGTCTCGAACGCGGCTTGTCTTCCAACAGCATCGAGGCCTACATGCGGGATCTGGGCAAATTGCACAACTATATAGAAGCAAACCATCCGGCAACGGCTCCTACCGAAGTCAAACAAGCCCAAATCGAGCAATTTATGGGCTCGCTCTTCGACGGCGGAGTGAGCAAAAGTTCGCAGGCACGTATACTCAGCGGCATAAAAAGTTTCTATAATTTCATGCTCCATACCGACCGTATGGAAAGCACGCCGACAGAACTTATCGACATGCCCCGTACTTCACGCACGCTTCCCGACACTCTGTCATACCGCGAGATCGAGCGGATTTTCGCCACCATAGACCTGAGCCGTCCGCTTGGGCACCGAAACCGCGCAATTATCGAAGTACTGTATAGTTGCGGATTACGCGTGAGCGAACTGGTAAACCTTCAAATGAGCGATCTGTTCCTGAACGATTCGATGATAAGGATCACCGGTAAAGGCAATAAACAACGGCTGGTACCCATATCCGACCGGGCCGCCGAGCTACTAAAGCTCTACCTTGAGGCACGCCGTCAGACGAAAATAGAGAATAACCACGCGAGTTACGTTTTCCTCAACCAACGGGGCAAAAAACTAACGCGCGTGATGATATTCAATATCATAAAAGAAGCGGCATCAAAAGCCGGAATCGACAAAACGATCAGTCCGCATACACTGCGCCACTCGTTCGCATCGCACCTTGTCCAGGGCGGCGCCGACATCCGCATGGTCCAGCAAATGCTGGGACATGAGTCGGTAATCACCACCCAGGTCTACACCCATCTGGACATGAGGGATCTGGAAGGGGCAGTCGGTTTGCTGGACCTGTAATCAGGATCCGGCCCCTCTCGAACAACTCCTCAAAACTGATAGTACCGAAGCAACGCCTGTAAATTGGCGCGCTTAGAAACTGATTAAAATTTATTCAGCTTCTCAGAAACTGGAACAATAACTCCCTGCCTTCCAGTATATTGAAATCCTAAAATTAACGTTGAATATCGTAGCTAAAGCGAACAAACGTTGATATAACAAAAAATATTTTTTACTTTTGCTTGACAAAAATCGTAGCTATGAACAATTTACGCAGTAACAAATCCACCCAGGGGCGCAAAATGGCAGCGGCCCGCAGCCTTTGGCGCGCCAACGGAATGAAAGAATCGCAATTCGGCAAACCCATTATCGCCGTGGTCAATTCATTCACGGGATTCGTACCCGGGCACCGCCATCTGCATGAGATCGGACAGCAGGTTTGCCGCTGGATCGAAAAAGAAGGATGTTACGCCGCGGAATTCAACACGATAGCCATCGACGACGGCATAGCCATGGGACACGACGGGATGCTCTATTCGCTCCCTTCGCGCGACATCATTGCCGACTCGGTAGAATATATGTGCAACGCGCACACAGTAGACGCAATGATTTGCATCTCTAACTGCGACAAGATCACTCCCGGAATGCTTATGGCGTCCATGAGGCTCAACATACCTACTATCTTCGTTTCGGGCGGCCCTATGGAAGCCGGACGCGTTGACGGCAAGGATTACGACCTGATAGACGTAATGGTGATGGGAGCGGACAACGACGTAAGCGACGAGCAGCTCGACGCTGTGGAGAATGGCGCGTGCCCTACATGCGGATCATGCTCGGGAATGTTCACCGCCAATTCGATGAACTGCCTGACCGAGGCCCTTGGTCTTTCGCTTCCGGGCAATGGAACGATCGTAGCAACCCATAAGAACCGCCGCAAGCTTTTCAAGGACGCAGCAAAAATCATAGTTCGCAACGCTTATTCTTATTACAGGGACGGCAACAATGCGGTACTTCCCCGCTCTATAGCCACAAAAGCGGCCTTTATGAACGCCATGTCGCTCGACATAGCCATGGGAGGTTCGACAAATACGGTTCTCCACCTGTTGGCAGTGGCGCACGAAGCCGAAGTCGATTTCACGATGGCGGACATCGATGCTCTTTCTCTCAAAATTCCCGTACTATGTAAAGTAGCCCCTAACTACCACTACCATATCCAGGACATCAACCGGGCTGGAGGAATCGTAGGCATTATGGCCGAACTTCTCCGCGGAGGACTCGTCGATGGAAAAGTAAAACGGGTTGACGGCACTTCGCTTACGGCGATGATAAAGAAATTCGACATCATGTCGCCCAAAGCATCGTCGAAGAACAAAGCAAGATATTACTCCGCTCCCGGAGGCCGAAAAGAACTGGAACTCGGAGCGCAGAAAAACAAATATTCGGACCTGGATACCGACCGTGTAAACGGCGCTATCCGCGACGTCCCCCACGCCTACTCACAAGACGGCGGACTGGCAGTGCTGAAAGGCAATATAGCCAAAAACGGATGTATCGTGAAAACCGCAGGAGTGGATTCGTCGATACTGATATTCGAAGGAACCGCGCGCGTATTCTGCTCGCAGGAAGACGCCTGCCGCGGTATACTCGACGGAACGGTACAGGCTGGAGACGTGGTAGTGATCCGCTACGAAGGCCCAAAAGGCGGCC
>JGI994J12354_10005041_pt1 | contig 11542 bp, 21 predicted proteins | sample IntmicLarv3ML3BL_FD_12354 | JGI IMG/M metagenome (IMG submission 12354) | reverse complement strand
GTAGCAATGAATAAGTACACCTTTAAGGTTGCTAATGATGCTAACAAAATTGAAATCGGCAAAGCTGTAGAGTCCCTTTTCCCGGGCACAAAGGTTGCCGCTGTGAACACAATGAATGTTCGCGGACGCCAAAAACGTCAGGGCCGTTTTGTTGGTTATACAGCAAAATGGAAAAAGGCTATTGTAACACTTAAAGCCGATTCCAAAGGAATAGAGTTCTTCGAGTCTATGGTTTAATCCGCAGGCCGGAGCCGTTCCCGACTTATTGTCTCTAAAGCAGGAGACAAGGTATGGAGTTTACTCATAACTCCGCTAATTCTTATGAGGAGATGAAACAACCAATGGCGATAAAGACTTATAAACCCACGACCCCGTCAAGACGCCATATGACAAGCATTAGCTATGCCGGTCTTTCTAAGGTTGAGCCGGAGAAATCCTTGCTCGAACCACTTAAAAAGAACTCCGGACGTAACAGCTATGGCCGCATTACGGTACGTCATAGGGGTGGCGGTAACAGAAGAAAATACCGCGTTATTGATTTTAAACGCAACAAAAATGGCATTCCCGCAGAGGTTATGACATTGGAGTATGACCCCAACCGCAGCGCACATATTGCACTGCTTAAATATGAGGATGGCGAAAAGCGCTATATAATTGCTCCCAACGGTCTTAAAGTAGGCGACACAGTCCTTTCCGGACCGGGCGCTGACATTAAGCCGGGCAATGCTCTTCCGCTGGTAAACATCCCGGTTGGTACTTTTATTCACAACATTGAGCTCTATCCCGGAAAAGGCGCACAGCTCGCCCGTTCGGCAGGTATAGCAGCACAGCTGATGGCTAAAGAGGGTGTGTACGCACTTATCAGGCTTCCATCCAGCGAGCTGCGTAATGTTCCTGTAAACTGTATGGCAACAATAGGCCAAGTAGGCAACACCGACTTTGAAAACCAGAAAATCGGTAAAGCCGGACGTAAACGCCACATGGGTTGGCGTCCTACAGTACGCGGTAGCGTTATGAACCCTGTTGACCATCCACACGGCGGTGGTGAAGGCAAAAGTCCTATCGGACGTTCCGGTCCTGTAACACCTTGGGGTAAACCTGCACTGGGTTACAAGACTCGCAAAACGCATAACCGCTCCGATAAGTTCATTGTAAAACGCAGAGGCCAGAAATAGCCTGCAATTAATTTTCGGAAAGGAGCCTAGAGAGATCAATGGGTAGAAGTATTAAAAAAGGTCCATATATACAGCCGGTACTGCTCAAACGTGTAATGGAAATGAACGCCAAAGAAGAGAAGAAAGTTCTCCGTACATGGAGCAGGGCTTCAACAATATTCCCCGATTTTGTCGGGCATACTTTTGCTGTGCATGACGGCAGGAAACATGTACCTGTGTACGTAACCGAGGATATGGTTGGACACAAGCTCGGCGAGTTTGCTCCCACAAGAACCTACAGGGGTCATGCAGGCGCTAAAAAGACAAGATAATAAATCTTTTTATTTGTTACAAGCGCCAGTGCAGCGCATTCTGCGCTGTAGTATGGCCGGAAGGAGGAAGACAAATGGAAGCGAAAGCTTACCTGAGATATGTCCGCATTTCACCACGCAAAGTGCAAATAGTTCTTGACCTTATCCGCGGCAAGCAGGTCAAAATGGCAAACGCCATTCTAAAGCATACATCAAAAGCTGCCTGTGAGCCACTTTTAAAGCTGCTTAAATCTGCTGAAGCTAATGCCGAGAATAACCACGGCATGGATCCCGCAGCATTGTATGTAGCCGAGTGCTTTGTCAGCCCCGGTCCGACACTTAAAAGAATCCGGCCGGTTTCCAAAGGCAGAGCTTACAGAATACTCAAAAGAACATCGCACATCACATTGGTTCTTAAAGAGCGCGAATAGTGAGCAGAAGGAGGTAAACAATGGGACAAAAAGTTAATCCACATGGACTTCGTGTAGGAGTCATAAAGAATTGGGATTCCCGCTGGTTTGCTCGCGATGAAGTTTTCGGCGACACTCTTGTCGAGGACTACAATCTTCGCAAGTTCTTGAAAAAAGCACTGTTTGATGCCGGCATTCCCAAGATTGAAATTGAACGTGACGCCACAAAGGTGCGCATCCACATTCACTGCGCACGCCCCGGTATTGTAATCGGTAAAGGCGGCACCGAGATTGAAAAAACCAGAAAAGCCTGTGAAGCTATTGTAAACAAAAGCCGCACAGAAAAGCTTGCTGTATACCTGAATGTGGTAGAAGTAAAGCAAATTGACAAAAATGCACAGCTTGTTGCCGAGAATATCGCTGCACAGCTGGTAAACCGTGTATCTTTCCGCCGCGCTATGAAGCAGGCTATCGGCCGTGCTATGCGCTTCGGTTCCAAGGGTATAAAGGTTCAGGTTTCGGGCCGTCTTGGCGGTGCTGAAATTGCACGTACCGAACATTATCACGAAGGCACTATCCCGCTGCAAACCCTAAGGGCTGATATCGACTACGGCTTTGCCGAAGCTGATACAACATACGGCAAAATAGGCGTAAAAGTCTGGATATATGCCGGCGAAGTCCTGCAGGAAGTCCGTAGGACTCCCCGCACCAGGGACGGCGCGCGAGAGGGCGCTAAGGAAGGAGGAGCGAAGTAATGCTTCTGCCTAAAAGAGTAAAATACCGCCGCCAACAGCGTGGCCGTATGAAGGGTAAAGCTACACGCGGCAACTTTGTCAGCTACGGCGATTTCGGCCTGCAGGCTACAGAACCCGCTTGGATTACTTCTAACCAGATCGAGGCCGCTCGTATTGCTATGACACGTTATATCAAACGTGGCGGACAGGTTTGGATAAAGATTTTCCCGGATAAACCGGTAACACAAAAACCCGCTGAAACACGAATGGGTTCCGGTAAAGGCAGCCCGGAATATTGGGTAGCAGTTGTAAAACCCGGTAGAGTTATGTTCGAAATCGGCGGAGTGTCCGAGGAGCTTGCAAGAGAGGCTATGCGTCTTGCTATGCATAAATTGCCTATCAAATGTAAGTTTATCAAAAAAGAGCAGCAGGAGGGTGAAGAGTAATGAAAGCTTCTGAAATCAGAGAACTCTCCGAGCAGGAACTGGATGCGAAGCTCAAAGACCTTAAGTCAGAGCTTTTTAATCTCCGTTTCCAGCATGCGATAAACCAGCTTGAAAACCCCATGCGCCTGCATGTGGTAAAGAAGGATATCGCCAGAGTAAAAACGGTGATTAAGCAGCGCGAATTGGCCGCTGTACAGCAGTAAGGGAGGAGGACCTAAAGCATGAACACAGCTACAAGGAATCTTAGAAAAACAAGAGTCGGCAAGGTTGTAAGCGATAAAATGCAGAAAACCATAGTAGTTGCCATTGTTGACAGGGTAAAACACCCCCTTTACAAAAAAATCATAAACCGTACAGTTAAGTTCAAGGCTCATGACGAGAACAACGAGTGCGGAATTGGTGACACAGTTGAAATTATGGAAACCAGACCTATTTCCAAAGATAAAAACTGGAGGGTCATCAAAATCCTTGAAAAAGCAAAATAACGGGAGCCATTCCTGATATTGCGCTAATTTAAGCGCCCGTGCTGCGGGTAGTGACCCCTTTTGGGGTACAGGTAAATTAGTAAACTGCTTCGCTGTTTTTTGTAACATTAAAACAAAGAAGAAAACATCTTTGTTTTCTTCTTCCCGCTTGGTTACCAAGATGGGGCGCGGCTAAAATGAAGGGAGGACTTGCACTGTGATACAGATGCAAACCTATTTGAAGGTAGCAGACAACACAGGAGCCAAAGAGCTCATGTGCATCCGCGTACTTGGCGGTTCCCGCAGGAAATACGCCAACATCGGTGATGTAATTGTTGCTTCCGTAAAAAAAGCGGCTCCCGGCACCAATGTAAAAAAAGGTGACGTTGTAAGAGCTGTAATCGTTCGCTCCGCAAAAGGACTCAGAAGAGATGATGGAACATACATCCGTTTTGATGACAATGCGGCTGTTATAATCAGAGAAGATAAAAACCCCAGGGGCACTCGTATTTTTGGGCCTGTCGCCAGAGAACTGCGCGAAAAGGAATATGTAAAAATACTGAGCCTTGCTCCGGAAGTTCTTTAAGGAGGAGGAGTCATAATGAATAAAGTTCATGTAAAGACAGGCGACAATGTCGTAATCCTCTCGGGAAAAGACAAGGGGAAACAAGGCAAAGTATTGGCTGTAAGCCCTTCTGAGGGCAAGGTCATTGTCGAAGGCTGCAACATGGTTACAAAACATGTTAAGCCACGCAAAGCCGGCCAGGCGGGTGGTATTGTCAAAGCCGAGAGCGCTATGTATGCTTCCAAGGTGCAGATAGTTGATCCCAAGACCGGTAAAGGCACACGCATTGGTCATAAAATTTTGACTGATGGTTCCAAAATACGCATTGCCAAAGCTAGCGGCGAAGAAATATAAAAGGAGGGAAAAGCACTTATGGCAAGACTTAAAGAAATGTATCAGACCGAAGTGGCGCCTGCACTTATGAAGAAATTCAGCTACAAAAGTGTTATGCAGATCCCTAAACTTGATAAAATAATAGTTAATGTGGGCTGCGGCGAAGCTAAAGAAAACCAAAAGATGATCGAAGCCATTACAGAAGATATGGCTAAAATCACAGGTCAAAAGCCAATACCGTGCAGAGCTAAAAAGTCCGTTGCGAACTTTAAGCTGCGCGAAGGCATGATTATAGGCGTTAAAGTAACATTGAGAGGCGAAAGGATGTATGAATTCCTTGACAGACTCTTTAATGTAGCTCTTCCTCGTGTTCGTGACTTTAGGGGAATATCTGCAAACGGTTTTGACGGCCGCGGGAATTTTTCCTTCGGACTAAAAGACCAGCTTATCTTCCCGGAAATCGATTACGATAAAATCGATAAAGTTCGCGGCATGGATATAAACTTGGTAACGACAGCAAAAACAGACGAAGAGTCTCGTGAACTTTTAAGTTTGATGGGCGCTCCATTCGTTAAGTAAGGAGGATTAATCTGTGGCTAAAAAATCAATGATAGCAAAGCAGCAAAGGCCAGCAAAATTCTCCACACGCGCATACAACCGTTGTAAAATTTGCGGTCGGCCACATGCTTACATTCGCAAATTCGGCATCTGCCGCATCTGCTTCAGGGAGCTGGCCTACAAGGGACAGATTCCGGGCGTAAGAAAAGCGAGCTGGTAATAGGGTATTTACCCACTGCAAAAGGAGGTATACGGCATGCAAATAACCGACGGTATCGCCGACATGCTTACCCGCATAAGGAACGCGTGCTCCGCGAAGCATGATACGGTTGATATTCCTGCTTCTAAAATCAAAAAGGCCATAGCTCAAATCCTTTTGGAAGAAGGCTACATCAAAGGCTTTAATGTTGTAGAAGACGGAAAACAGGGTGTTATTCATATGACACTCAAGTATGGAGAAAACAAAAGCCAGGTTATTACCGGGCTGCGCAGGGTTTCTAAACCCGGTTTGCGCATATACACTAGCTGTGAAGATTGCCCCAAGGTAATGAAAGGTCTTGGTATAGCCATCCTTTCTACATCCAGAGGACTTATGACAGATAAATCAGCTAGAAAAGCAAATATTGGCGGCGAGCTTCTCGCCTACATCTGGTAAGGGGGAGGGTGCAGTTATGAGCAGAATTGGAAAAAAACCTATCGCCATTCCTTCCGGAGTTGACGTTAGTATAGACGGTAACACTGTTACTGCCAAAGGCAAGAACGGCACACTTACCGGAACCTACAGCGATGTAATATCTATTACACGCGAGGGTGACGAGATAATTGTTGCAAGACCTTCCGATGCTAAAATGCATCGCAGTCTGCACGGGCTTACAAGAACTCTGCTTGACAACATGATCGTTGGTGTATCCGCAGGATTCAGCAAAGAGCTTGAAATTCAGGGTGTTGGTTACCGTGCAGCTAAACAGGGCAAGGACCTTGTAATGAATCTGGGTTATTCGCACCAGGTTATTATGTCCGAAAACGAGGACATAAAAATTGAAGTTCCCGCGCCGAACAGAATTATTATAAGCGGACCAAACAAGCAGAAGGTTGGCCAGTTCGCGGCAGAAGTTCGCGGCAAACGCCCGCCGGAACCTTACAAGGGCAAGGGAATCAGATATCTCGGCGAATATGTCATCCGCAAGGAAGGCAAGGCCGGTAAGGGCAAGAAGTAAAGGTAAGGAGTGAAGCAAAATGGTCAAGAAAATTGACAGCAATAAGGCCAGAGTCAAAAGACATCAGCGTATACGCAACAAGATAAGCGGCACTGCTGAAAGGCCACGTCTTAATGTATTCCGCTCCTCTAAACACATCTATGCCCAAGTTATTGACGATGTGGCGGGAGTAACTCTAGCCAGCGCTTCCACTATGGATAAAGGCTTTGACGGCAACGGCGGCAATAAAGATGCAGCAAAATTTGTTGGCAAAAAAATTGCAGAAGTTGCTAAAGCTAAGGGTATAGACGAAGTGGTATTTGACCGCGGCGGATATATCTACCATGGACGTGTGAAGGAGCTTGCAGACGGCGCCCGTGAAGGCGGATTAAAATTCTAAAGGAGGGGTACTTTTGGCAAGAATAGACGCATCCGTGCTGGATCTTAAAGAAAGAGTTGTGTCCATTAACCGTGTTTCTAAAACAGTTAAGGGCGGCCGTATATTCAAGTTTGCGGCTCTTGTAGTCGTAGGCGACGGCAACGGTATCGTGGGATTTGGACTTGGCAAAGCCTCCGAGGTTCCCGACGCTATACGCAAGGGAATAGAAGATGCAAAGAAGAATCTCCGTAAAATTTCTCTGCGCGGCACAACAATTCCCTACGAAACCGTAGGAAAATTTGGTGCTGCAAGAGTTCTGATGAAGCCCGCCCCCCAAGGTACCGGCGTTATAGCCGGCGGCCCTGTGCGTGCGGTAATGGAAGTTGCAGGTATTAACGATATTCGTACAAAGTGCCTGCGCTCCAACAACCCTTGCAATGTAGTAACAGCAACCATAGAGGGGCTTTCCTCATTGCATAATCTTAGCCAGGTGGCTGCAATTCGCGGCAAAACACCTGAAGAAATTTTGGGATAAGGAGGCGCGGAAAATGAAAATCAAACTCGTAAGAAGTCTGATAGGCTGGAAAGACGACCAGATTGCCACCGCGCATTCTCTTGGTCTCAAAAAGCCCGGCCAGGTTGTAACTCAGCCTGACAATGACGCTACAAACGGTAAGATTAAAAAAATCGTACATCTTGTAGAAGTCACAAAGGACTAGGTAAAAGCTTGACTTTGCTGACCTGAGCCAAGCTCAGGCACGAAAATTTGCTACGCAATTTTTCGGAAAGGAGGAAGGTTATATTTTAACAGAGGCGTTAAAATATGCCAATGATTTATTATGAATCTGCATGAATTATCTCCGGCTCCCGGCTCCCATAAAGCGCCCTTCCGCAAAGGTAGGGGACATGGGTCCGGTAATGGTAAAACAGCCGGTAAAGGCCATAAAGGACAGAACGCCCGCTCCGGCGGCGGTGTACGTCCCGGATTTGAAGGCGGCCAGATGCCACTTCAAAGGCGCATACCAAAGCGCGGTTTCAACAATATTTTCGGCACAAGGTATGCTATAATTAATGTATCTGATCTTAACCAGTTTGATGAAGGCACAGTTGTTGATGCTGAAGCTATAATGAAATCCGGTTTGATCAAAAAACCCCTCGACGGAATCAAGGTTCTTGGGGAGGGAGAAATCACCAAAAAGCTGACCGTTAATGTAAAAGCATTTTCGGAGTCTGCCCGCCAGAAAATAGAACAGGCCGGCGGAAAAGCAGAGGNGATATAGCTTGCTGGAAACAATAAAAAATGCGTGGAAAGTTGCTGAATTAAGAAACAAAATTCTTTATACTTTTATGATTATTCTGGTCTACAGGGTTGGCTCTGCTATTCCTGTGCCGTTTATGGATTCCTCTGTATTAAGCCAGTTCTTTACAGACGGAAGCTTCCTCGGGTATCTTGATATACTTTCGGGCGGCGCATTCCAGAACGCAACATTGTTTGCACTTAGCATTTCTCCTTACATCACATCATCCATTGTTATACAGCTGCTTACTATAGCTATTCCGGCATTGGAGGCTCTTTCCAAAGAAGGCGCCGACGGCCGCAAAAAGCTTGGCAAGATAACAAGATATACAACTCTTGGCCTTGCTGTAATGCAGTCTATTGCGTACTATATCATGAACAGAAACTACGGTGCAATAAAATATACTACCGGTTTTTCCGGTGTTTTTGCCGCTTTCTGTATTGTTCTTTGCTTCTCTGCGGGTGCTATGCTTGTAGTGTGGCTGGGTGAACAGATTGACAAAAACGGTATAGGCAACGGTATTTCTATGGTACTGTTTGCAGGAATTGTTTCAAGAGGACCTTCTACTGTCTCCATGCTGTTCCAGTATTTGGAGCTTGCAAGCAAGGGCGGCCAGGCTCAGTACTACTTCCTTGTTCCTCTTGTAGTTGTGCTTTTCCTTGTTGTTATCGCTGTAATAATACTCATGACAAACGCAGAAAGAAGAATCCCTATCCAATACGCAAAGCGTGTTGTCGGCAGGAAAATGTATGGCGGACAATCCAGCTATGTTCCTATTAAGGTAACAATGTCCGGTGTTATGCCAATAATTTTCTCCAGTGCGTTGCTCAGCATTCCCAGCATGGTAAAAAACTTTGTCGATCCTAACAAGGAGCGCTTAGTCGGTAAAATTCTGGGTGCGTTTGATTACAACACATGGGTTTATGCCGTATTTTATCTCATTCTTATAATTGCGTTCAACTACTTCTATGTAGCTGTACAGTACAATCCTATCGAGATGGCAAACAATCTGCGCAAAAACAGCGGTGCTATCCCCGGCATACGTCCGGGCAAACCCACTTCTGATTTTATCGCAAAGGTTATTTCCAAGATAACACTCGTAGGCGCTCTGTTTATAGCAGCTGTTGCCATATTGCCTATATTGCTCGGCAACATTGCAAAGATGAATATTGCTCTTGGCGGAACATCAATAATAATTGTTGTTGGCGTTGCGCTTGATACAGTGAGACAGCTTGAATCTCAGATGATGATGCGTCATTATAAGGGATTTCTTGAATAAACACTGAAGGAGGAATCCCTGATGAAGCTTATTTTATTAGGCGCCCCCGGCGCAGGAAAAGGTACACAGGCTGAAGTTATTTGCGATAGACTCTCCATACCTGCGATAAGTACAGGCAACATTATTCGCGAGGCCATTAAAAACTCAACCGAGGCAGGTATGAAGGCAAAGTCTTTTGTGGATGCAGGAGCACTGGTTCCGGATGAGATTGTAGTCAGCATGCTCAAGGAACGTCTTGAACAGGATGATTGTCTTAACGGATATGTTTTGGATGGATTTCCAAGAAATATTGCTCAGGCCGAAACACTTGATAAAATGGGAATAGTTATTGACAGGGTAATCGACATCGAAGTAAAAGATACAGATATTGTTAAGCGCATGTCCGGCAGAAGAGTTTGTACCTCATGCGGTTCCAGCTATCACATTCTTTACAAGATTCCAAAAGTAGAAAATGTGTGTGACCGCTGTGATGGAGAGCTTGCTATCCGCCAGGATGATAAGCCCGAAATCGTTAGCGACAGGCTGGTGGTTTACCACGAGCAAACCGAACCGCTAAAGGACTACTACAATGCTGTTGGCAAACTTTATATAGTTGAAGGTCAGGAAGAACTCAGCGACACTGTCAAGCTGACACTTGCTGCCCTTGAAGCTTGAGGATTTTAAATGATTATTCTTAAGAATAAGTCAGAACTGGAAATAATGCGTATTGCAGGCCAAATATCTGCTCAGGCACTTGCTCTTGGCGGAGAAATGGTTAAGCCGGGCGTTACAACGGGGCAGATAGATTTGGCACTTACCAAGTTTATCAGGTCTCAGAACTCCACTCCATCCTTTATGGATAATGGTTTTCCTGCAAGCGCATGTATCTCTGTAAATGACGAAGTTATACACGGTGTGCCGGGAAACCGGGAGATATTGCCGGGTGACATTGTCAGTATAGATGTGGGCGCATGCTACAAAGGTTTTCATGGTGACAACGCGGCAACATTTGCTGCGGGCGAAATTTCCGACGAAGTAAGACTTTTGCTGGAACATACCCGCGAGAGTCTTTACAAGGGAATCGAGCAGGCTGTACCCGATGCCAGAGTGGGAGATATTTCTCATGCAGTGCAAACCCATGCCGAGCAATTCGGTTATGGTGTTGTGCGCGAGTATATCGGTCACGGTGTCGGCCGCAATCTTCACGAATCTCCGGAGATTCCCAACTATGGCAAACCAGGGCGCGGGCCTAGGCTTGCAGCAGGTATGGTTATGGCTATAGAACCTATGATTAACCTGCATGCAAAAGAAGTAAAAACACGTTCTGACGGCCATACTGTTGTAACCGTTGACGGTCATCCTTCTGCCCATTTTGAGCATACCATCGCCATTACAGAAAATGGTCCGGTTATTCTCACACAGGTTTAGTAGGTGCAAAAATGGAAAAAGGCTGTGTTGTCAAATCTATAGCAGGACACGATAAAAACAAGTTTTATATGGTTACAGATGCAAACGGGGATTTTGCTTTTATAGCAGACGGAAATGCGAGGAAGCTTGCAAAACCTAAGCGTAAAAACCTTAGGCATCTGCGGCAAACAAAAACTTTGTTTAAAGTGGAAAGTGTTACAACCGACAAAAAGCTGCGAGAACTGCTAAAACCGTTTAACAACGGTTCGAATTGCAGTAATGTAAATTAAGAGGGAGGTAATTGGCTATGTCAAAAGCGGATGTAATTGAAGTTGAGGGAAAAGTGCTGGAGGCGTTGCCCAACGCACAGTTCCAAGTGGAGCTTGTCAACGGCCATAAAATTTTGGCTCATATATCAGGCAAGCTGCGCATGAACTTTATCCGAATTTTGCCCGGGGATAAGGTGACAGTAGAAATATCACCATATGACCTTACCAAAGGCCGGATTACCTGGCGCTCTAAGTAGATTATTATTTTCTCGGGGAAGCGTCGGCGGCTCGTACGGCACTGCCGTGCAGGGCGAAAAAGTAAAATCAGTCCCTTATTAAAGGGAGTTTGGGGAAACACCCCATAACGCAAGTTCAGGAGGTAATACAAATGAAAGTGAGACCTTCCGTAAAGCCAATTTGCGAAAAATGCAAAGTCATTAAGCGCAAGGGCAGGATTATGGTTATTTGTGAAAACCCAAAGCACAAGCAGCGCCAGGGCTAATAGCACTGTGACTGTTTGTACAAGCTGCGGACGTGCTTTGTAAGCAGAAAAGTTTTTTGTCCGCAAACAATTTTTTAATTAAGGCAGAAGTGGAGGTGCCAGGTAATGGCTCGTATAGCTGGTGTAGATTTGCCCCGCGAGAAGAGGATTGAGATTGGTCTCACCTATATTTTCGGCATTGGGCAGAAAACAGCAACAACCATCCTCGAAGCCACAGGAATCAACCCTGATATCCGTGTGCGTGATTTGAGCGATGAT
>JGI994J12354_10005040_pt1 | contig 11548 bp, 6 predicted proteins | sample IntmicLarv3ML3BL_FD_12354 | JGI IMG/M metagenome (IMG submission 12354) | reverse complement strand
GGGGTTGTCCGGAGAGGAATGACGCGTCCTGTGGCGCTGGGGCCGCCTGGATAATATGTGTATCTGTATCTGCATGTGTATACACATCTTTTGTCGATGATACTTCGGTGACGTTGGGGGTATTGATATACTGCAGGGCGGGGTTGACATCGTTGAAGCGTTTCTTGGCAGGCATGTGCGTTCCTCCTTGTGGGGTGGTGTTGTAGGGCTATTGTGGCTGAATCCGTTCCAGTATTTCCCCAATCAGTGTCGTATAATCCTGTGCGGCGTTGCTTTTGGGGGCGTAGGTGAATATGTCCTGCTGGCTGGCCTGGGCCTCCCGCAGGGCGATGCATTCCCGTATGCGGGTGTCAAAGACTTGGGTGTCCAGCTGTTGGGCGGTATCTTCCATCAAAATGGTGATGTCCCGGGAGAGTACGGCCCGGGGGCTGTAGCGGGTCAGCAGCACGCCCAGCACGACCAGGCGAGGGTTTGTGTAGCGCTGTACAGCCGACAGGGTGCCGTGCAGCTGCCCGATACCCTGCAGGCTGTAGATGTCGGCCTGGGCAGGGACAATCACGCCGTCGCAGGCCGTCAGGGCATTGATGGTGAGGATACCCAAAGCGGGTGGGGTGTCGATGATGGCGTAGTCGTAGCGGTCTTGTATACTGGCCAGGAGTTCTGTGAGCCGGTATTCCTTGCCGGTGTCCTGTATCTGCATGTCGGCGCCTGCCAGGGAGGGGCCGCCGGGCAGCAGGTGCAGGCAGGGTATGGAGGAGGGGAGGGGAGATGTTTGTGCGGTGGGGGGCTGTATGTCTAGCAAGGTTTCCTCCAGGGCAGCTACACCCAGCAGGGTCTGCATGGCGGATAATGACGCGTTGGACACCCCGCAGGCATAGGAAAGGTTGGACTGCATGTCCAAATCGCAAAACAGCACACGGGCGCTTTGGGCGAAGAGTCCGGCGCCCAAGGCATGGGCGGTGGTGCTTTTGCCAACGCCGCCCTTTTGGTTGATGACTGCAATGGTGCGCATAGCGTCCTCCTATATGTGTATGTGTGTGAGAATGTGCATATGTATGTGTATAGTATAGCGTAAGGGGAGATGCATGGCAAGGGGTGGGGTGTATGTGCCCAGGAGGTCCATGTTACCCCTTTAAGGGCCGGTACAGGCTGGAACGCGGCGCTCTGGTGAGCTGCTCAATCTCCCGCACCGTATACGTCTTTTCAGCGTACAGCATCAGCGCCTTTTTCATCTGCGTTCAGGAACAGCGGGCCGTCCGCCCATGCGTCCCCTGGCCCGGGCCACCGCCAACCCGGTATCATAGAAGAACAGCCCGGCGTTTTTATAGTGCGCTTCATGGAAACGATACCCCGTTCCGAGCAAATATGTTGTTAGAAAACCACGAAAGCACAATCACATATGATTATCTAATGTCTGTGATTGTTAAGCGGTAGTGTTGGTTTGTATTGTTTTGAAAAAGGTAAATGAGCTGTGTGAGCAAGCATTATGTTTTATTGGCCAGCAGTGAAGCAGTCCTTTGCAGCATGGACGCTGTCGGCAATTTCAACCTATCGAATAGCGCCTTCAACGCATCATGTACCGCCATTCACATCACCGATTATGTTAATGTAAACCGCTTTTCAAAACATGTTCGCCTAGGAGATAAAAGCGCTCGTCAGTGTCCATATTAAAATTATTTTGCTGGAAGAACCTATGAAATTTGTTCGCACTGTCGTTATGTATGTTGCGGAATTTATACTTTACATTACGAAAGGTACGTAGCATGTTGAACACGCCAGCAGGAGGTGACCTTGCTTAAAACGTAAGGATTTCGCCAAACGGTTGGAAGCACAAGGTAGCCGTATGATAGCTCCAGCACGGGCTTCATTCCCACTGAGCTAGAACAACCGTTTGGGATTTCCGTAGGAGCTACTATGAAGATTCTTCAGCGTGACAGCATGATCTGCATCACGCCAATCACGGTGTATCCAAAACAAACCCTTAAAGGCTCTTAAACATGATTTTGAAGCCACTATAGCGTGCATTTCTGCCGGAGGTAAACCGATTTTCGATGACGTGGATGCACTATTATCCAAGTTAAAAAGTAGCTGGTAACGTATCAATTTACTTTTACACGTTGTTTTCGAATCACTATCAGACATCAAAAAAACATCTGCGCGCCAGGCTGAATTTGCTTGATATATCTGGAATTCATGCTGACGTCACATGTTCAAAGTAGCGTTTTCATTTGAACATACATACTGTCTTTTTTGTCTGAACGCGTGCCACTGCAGTGTCAGGTGTATCGGATTAGCAAGCAGGGTTCATGGTGTACCATGAACGATTTTTCCGCATTTCTCCCTGTGGGCGAAACGCTGCAAAAGCTGCTTGTTGGGGCATCCCTAAACCCCGTCAATCCTCCGCGTGCGCTTCGTATTGTTAAGCCGCTTTGCGTCTGCTACGCGTTCCTGTAGAACGCTTCTTTATCAACAAGAGCGTCTGCGCTGGGGAACAGTGGATTCGATCATTTAACTCGTGCGTAATCTCCATTTGACACTACGTAAAATATTGATCCTATATGATACAGCAATAACCACAGTACCTTTCTAAACAACTTGTACACTCATTTCTATAACACCCAACCTCTATAGCACTATTTGTACCATTATTTATTATCTTACAGTAGTATATTAATCCCATAACACAATCAAGCTGTTTATGATTGCTTTTAGTGTAGGCATAAACTTGCTATATTATCTCAAGCAAATCGTGCTCCAGGCAATTTTACTCCACTCATTACGACTCGTATTTTTACTGTTTCTGTGTATATAGCTAGCCAACCCAGATAACGGAACAAACTGAGCGAGAGATTATTTCGTTCCGCGAGGAGCGGGAAGGAGGCGTAGCAGGCGACTACGTTGACTGACAGTGGCGAAGCGGAGCGGGATAAGCATCGGTCATGTGTTCCGTTATCTGGGTTGGCTGGCTATATACAACCAACATGGTGCTATTCGTGTGCTGTCATATTTGGATTCATGGCAACTATACCCTGCTTTTTAGCAGTGATATCGCTGGTGGTGACGTTATGCTTGTGACTGTTATGTCCCTTATTCTAATACCGAGTATATGTATACGTAAAACGGGCTATGTTTTCAAGAATTTTTCATCGTATGCTATTGTAGTGGCACTTTATACCGATCATACAATCCTTCATCGTTTATGCTCTTTGTTTTCAAGTCATTTTTTGCACCAGAGATACATATTGGTTGGAAGGCATTTTGCTGTCTGGGAATCCATACTTTCCTATGTGGTTTCTGTACATTCATGTAAAGATGTAGCTATATTATGCAGTTCAAAAACGTATCAATATCGATCGCTTTGACCGGCGGCTTCTCCGGGTTGGTTGTACACACATGACATATATAGTCATCATTGTGAAACACTTCATGATAATAAATACGATCGGTATCCAACGGATCAAAGACAACTGAATCCAGGCAACGATTTAGATAAGCCTCTACCCTCCCATTTTATTCGACTCTCTTTTTTTGTCCAGATTTCGTAAAATCGTTGAGCAAGCAAACTATCGTCAGCCGAAACGACGTATACGAGCTCATCAGGTGCAAAAAAGCGTTTCGCGATCTTTATTTCAATCTGCTTTATATGCTCAATATCAATACCTACAGGTTGGTCGTCCAGCACACAAGCGATGTATTGTTTTGCATGAGAAATATTATGATGGACATGAGGATCATTAATAAACTGATGCGCAGAACATCATGCTTGTTGCAATTTAAATAATATTGATCTAGCGTAAAGGATTCAACTCGTTGAAAAATATTCAAAACTATTTTAATTCCAATTTAGTCTCATCATAATACTGACAGGAGATATTATTGTCAAAAAACCATTGCACTTCTTACAAGGAGGCACAGCTTAAAAAACGAATGCAACACAAAATAACAACTATAATTAAGACAATAGTGCGCACACTTTCGTTGATGAGATATGGTTAATATACCCCGTCACAGGAAGCACCCTTTTATCCGACTCCTGTGATGTTGCGATCTACTAGCGTTATTGATGAAAAAATAAAGAACCATCAATTCCGTTAAAAAACATAATTTTGCTAAAACGAGATAGACAGCACACAATAGAGCCTATTATTTATAGAAGCTCTGCAAATCATGCCACGAGGTAGTTCCCTTCGTTAATAGCGGCCATAGATGCTTGGTCATAGCTGTAGTGGCAAAAAGTTTTCACAAGTTCACAAAAACAATCTGGAAGGCATCGGGAAACGTGGGAATGCCACAGCGCTCTCATCTTTCTCCTGTTGGTACACCTTGTGGGGATCTATTTCTATATTTAGCAATGCAAGCTGTTTTCTAGGGTTTTGAGACAAGACTAAAACACTCCTAACTTAAAACGACCGACTGTGTGACAGATCGACAGGATCAAAAAAGCGCGGCTCTAGTTTTAACTGCCGAAACAAATGATTGTTCGCAAAAGTTGATGACGCGATATCAAATAGAGAACAAATGTGCTATAATGGGGCCTGAGAAAAGTTATTTAGATGTGGGACTCCTGGAAGGCAGAGCATTGATTCCAAGGATGGAACAACCATGTACAGGGTATTAGTATTGACTGATATTGTAAATGCTCCACACAAAAGAAACATGTAAGATGCATGTATATTCATACAAAAACATAGTTATTACAAAAATGTGTCTATTTTCTGACATGATGTTTCAAGCATTTCGAATCAGAAAGGGATTCAGAATGCAGATTCATAACCATTGAACAAATTCCTGCACGATGGGCGCGGTGTGGCAAGACATAGCCTACTGTCCCATGATGACAATACAAACAATTATACGATAAACGAAACGTATGAGCATAGTTTAACGAATTGCTTTACTGAGTGTACTACTCAAGCGATTTTTGCATAGATGAGTATGAGTACGTATATGGTGATGAAGCTGGAGGATTCGGCGGGTATTTCCGATATCAAATTACATACTAGTATGCCAGACGACCGGTGTCGACTGAATAGTGGGGCAATCAGGGAGGTTAGAATAGGTACAAGCTGTTGGTGCAGGACAAGGGGGTGAGTGTAGTGTGCATGGCGTGGTGAAAGTGGAAAAGCTGTTCTTGTGTATTTTTGTTAGGATGAATATTTTGATTTCCAGTAGCCAACCGCATTTAATAAAGCCGATTGCAAAAAATCGATGAAAACGTGATAGGGGGCTGTTTATGATCTGCATTGCGATATGTAATGAGCGAGTTGTGCAGCGAAGAACGCTGAGAAACTTGGTGTGTGCATGGGCAAAAGAACGTGGTGAGAGTGTGCGCCTTGCATGTTATGTAAGTGACGAGCATTTTTTTGAAGTGTGGCAAAAAAAGATGCACTTCGATATCTTGATTTCGGAGATCAAAACGAATCAGACGGATGGTTTGGTCCTTGCACGACGTATACGGCAAACAGACAATGAACTGCTTTTGTTGTTTGTAGTTGAGACCGAAGCATTGGCAATGCAAGCGTATGAAGTACAGGCTTTTGCATGTTTGATGAAGCCTGTGGTGTCGGTACAGTTCAGTGAGTGTATCGACAGAGCTGTACAGCATATTGCGCGCAATACGGCATTGTTTACATTTACAGCCAATGGAAAATGCTATCGCATACCAATGCAGGACATTATGTATTTTGAGGTGCAGGGGCATTATGTGACATTGTATACCCAACAGGAAGCAATACGGTTTCCATGTGCGATAAATCGATTGGAAAAAATGTTGCCGGAAGCGTTCCTGCGGATACAACGCTCTATTGTAGTTAACATTGACTGGGTACATGTGGCATGTTATGGCAATGTAGTATTGCGAAATGCGGCGAAAACAACTCTATCTATAGGACGTGGATGGCGGAATACAACTAAAGCAGCAATAATGAATATAAATAAATGAAGAACAAGCATTCCGTGCTTCGTATGATGTTTTGTAGGAAATCCGATTGAAATAGCAAACAAATGATCTATAATATAAATGAGAAGAAGCAAAAGATGAACACTAGCAACATATTGTATTAAAACCAAATAAAAATGACTGGTTTCCCTGCACACGAAAACTTATACAGTTGATCAAAGGGGAAAAAATATTTTTATTTCATGGTATGTGTAGGGAAATTGTCCTTTATAGAAGAAATGGCGTAATTGTAACACGTAGTAATTGTATAGAGTGATACATGCTTTGCCCTATAAGTATTTGAGCTAATCTATGCCATTTGATTTTCACAATTTTGGTAGCTCCTCAAAGTACAAAATGAAAGGACGGATAAAAGTAAAACAATTTATTCAAAACAACGGGCAAATGATTCGTTATGTTATTCGTTTTTGTCCACGCTTGATTGTGGCTGATGTTGTTAATGCGGTGGCGTCCAGTATGATGTCTGTTGCCGGTATTCTGTTTTTTCGTTATATCGTAGCTTCTATTATGGAAGCAAACAGCATCTATGACATGTTGACTGTTAGCTTGGGTATGTTTCTAATAAACAGTGTATATTCAATTGTGAACGCGCATATCCAAAGCGTTGTTATTCCGGAGTGCATGCTTGTTTTAAATCGAATAATGCAGAGTGAAGTGTTTGCTAAAGCAATAGAAATGGATGCGGCTTGCTATGAGAATACTGAATTTTATAATAAATTCATGTACGCTGTTCAACAATCAGATACAAGGGCTGTATCCGTGTTGCGTATGGTTTCGGCGCTGGTGGGGAATATATTTGGTATAAGTGCATTAATTACGCTTGTTGGCACTATGAAACCGCTTTTGCTGGCGATTACATTGATTCATGTGGCACTCATCTTTATTGTAAATAGCGCTGCGACGAAATGGCAGCATACGTTGTATGAAGAAACTGTTCCATATGCGCGTAAATCGGGATATGCGCAACAAGTAGTTTATCAGCACTTTTATGCAAAAGATATGAGGCTGTTTTCCGGTATGCGCGACATTATTAACGGCATGTTTATCCAATCGGTAGACGCGCGAATCGCCGCTACAAAAAGGATCGGCACAAAAATACGTTCTCTTACCATGCTTGGAGGACTTACAGGACAGATTTCCAACATCACGATCATCCTCTATCTGGCGTTTATAGGAGTAAGAGGTGCGATTTCTATTGCAGATTTTACGCTTTTATACGGTGGAACACAACAGTTGGCGAGCCAGATGATGCAGTTGCTTACCATATTGCCAAAGATATATGAAAATGGCATGTATATAGAAAATTTTAAGACATTCATGGACTTCACACCTCAAGTACACAGCGGTGTGGCTAATATGCCGTTCCCCCAAAAACCGGTCATTGAAATGAAAAACGTGTCTTTTGTATATCCCGGTACAAAAAAAGAGGTGCTTAGCCGTGTATCGTTGCAAATCCAGAGTGGCGAGAAAATAGCGTTGGTAGGCTGTAACGGGACTGGAAAAAGCACATTGGTTAAATTGTTTACTCGGCTGTATGATCCTTCGCAGGGGGTCATACTGGCCAATGGAATCGATTATCAAAAGTTCAATATTGATAGCCTGCGTGACCGCATGGGAGTGGTGTTCCAGGATTTTCATATATTGAATGTGTCCATCGCTGAAAATATTCTGATGCGCCCGATGGAACATAGTCATGCCGATATTGCCATAGCTGAACAGGCACTGCGTAGCGTTGGATTGTATGAAAAGATTGCATCCTTACCCAGAGGTATCCATACGAATATTTCCAGAGAGTTTGATGACGATGGTGCCATCTTTTCCGTAGGCGAGATGCAAAAATTGGCTATCGCTCGTATATTTGCCAAGCAATGTGATGTCATTTTTGTGGATGAGCCCACTAGTGCATTGGATCCTTTTGCGGAAAATGAAATGATGGATTTCCTGCTGCATGTGGCAGCCGACAAAACGGTAATTTTCATTTCACATCGGTTATCCAGTATGCAAAAAGCAGATAGAATTATTTATATAGAAGAAGGACAAGTGATGGAAAATGGTTCGCATGCAGAGTTGATGCAAAAGGAGGGCAAGTATGCGCGCATGTATTATGCGCAGGCTCGAAATTATCAATCAATCCAAGCCGATATGTTCGGGATCTGAAAGGAAGAATAGCATACATGAGTATATACAAGGTAGGAAAAACGCCCTTGGTTTGGAAACAGAATGAATCACAAACCGTTACGTTTATTGTGACAGAGGACTGTAATTTAAGGTGTAAATACTGCTATATTACCCATAAAGCAGCCAATAAAAAAATGAATTTAGAAACTGCTGAAGCATTTATCAACTATATCTTGTCGAACGAGATTTCCAGAAAAGAGGCGGTGATCATTGAGTTTATCGGTGGCGAACCATTCATAGAGGTGGAGCTGATTGACCAGATAACCGATATGTTCAAACTGGCCACCTATGAACGCAACAACGAGTGGTTCTGGAATTACCGCATCAGTATTTGTACCAATGGTGTTAATTACGCAGATCCGGCAGTGCAGCATTACATAGAAAAAAACCGCAAAAAAATATCTTTGAGTATCACGGTAGATGGCACACGGGAAAAACATGATCTCCAGCGTGTGTTCCCTGATGGGACCGGTTCTTTCGATACCATCGATAATAATTTAGCGTTGTGGCTGTCCCAGTTCCCTGGATGCACGAAAGTAACCTTTTCCAGCGAGGATTTGAAGTATTTAAAGGACAGCATCATATCACTTTGGGATAAAGGTATAACAGATGTGTCAGCTAATGTGGTGTTTGAGGATGTGTGGGCCGAAGGTGACGAAGTAGTCTTTGAGCAACAGCTGATGGCGCTGGCGGACTATGTGCTGGATAATGCGTTATATGAGCAATACTATTGTACGTTGTTTGATGATGGAATTGGCGGATATTATACTGAAGGTGACAAGGAAATGACCCATTGTGGCGCGGGTAAGATGATTGCGCTGGGCCCGGACGGCAAGTTATATCCCTGTTTGCGATATAAAGGATTTTCGTTGAATAACCATGCGGAATGGTGCGTGGGAGACGTTGAAAAAGGCATTGATATGGAAAAAATCCGTCCTTTTATTACAGCCGCCAATCGACTACAAAGCGATAGTGAATGTCTGAAGTGTGTATATGCCAAAGGTTGTGCCCACTGTCAGGGCTTCAACTACGATGTAGCAGAAACTCCAACAAACTTCTATCGGGCCAAATACATATGCAAAATGCAAAAGTCCAGGGTGTATGCCAACGAATATTATTTTGATAAGCTATACAACATGTATGGTATTGAGCGAGAAAATCGACCGGACAACAACCGTGAAATGAACTTTTTATTGTCTGACGGGTATACAAGCTTTTGCGAACATGAAAACACGCATGACTGTACAGTGACGATGGATCATGATACCATCGCTCAGGGTTTGGAATATGCCCGCAGGCATTTACTCAAGCCGGTATTTATCCATGACAAAAACAGGCTTAATGAACGAACACTACGTGACTTTCCAGACTACCGCATCCATCACATCATCTCGGCAAAATTCCATGAACATGCGGCGGCGTTACGGGATTACAAACTGGTATATACCCCGGAAGATCTGGATATTCCTGCCGAAGGAATCCATTGTATATTCAATACTAGCGCCCAAGATATCGCCCATTTATCTGAGAATATGATCAAATTATTGGGCAGCGCGGCGGATGTCACGGTTAATATACATGGCCTAAAATCGGACTTTGATGAGTATGCATACTTGCAGCAGCTGGCTATTGTGAAAGACGCTATGGTGGACTGGGAACGAAATGGAGGGATTCGGCATGAAATCAATGTGATTAACCAGCTTTGCAACTTGGAGCGATCCAGCCGATGCAATGCAGGGATCGATCGCTTCGCTTATGCCCCTGATGGTAAACTGTATATATGCAGCGCCGACTACAGCAGAGGATACGAGGCGGTGGGTGATTGCATTCAAGGCGTGGTGGTGAAAAATGCACACTTGCTCTCGAAAGAATATAGTCCTATATGCGATGTGTGTGATGCGCACCAGTGTAACCACTGCATGCAGACCAATCGCGATGCTACCCAGGAGGTGAATGTGGCACCCTCGTACAAGTGTAGAAAAAGCCACATCGAACGTGAGATATCCAGGCAATATCAGCAGGAAACCCCGAGAAGAACGACTCACTCGATTCCTGAAATTGATTATGTAGATCCCATAGAGCAGTACTTAAAAACAGGCAACAGGATGAGTGGACTGTATAAATACCGTAAAGAATTTAAAGAGGTGCAAAAATGAATAAAGTAATTTGGACATTGACAGAAGATGAAACTAAAGAGATTGAGGATCTTTACGAAAAAAAAGCCGCTTTGGAGAACCTTATAAAAATTGTGGATGTAGACAACGAAAGACTATATCAGCGCATGATAGATGATTATACCCAAACCATGACGGTTTTCAATGCTTGGTGGCGCGATACAAGCCGACAGCATGGCTGGGAAGGCGAAAACTGGAGTGTAGATTTTGTTACCGGCGATATTACGGTACAGAGATAAAAGGAACAAAAAGTGATTGCTGGGGTTCGATTATTATGAAATCGCTTGTTTATGCTCCTAAGTGGGGCGCTATGTATTATGGAGGAACTGCTCTATCGAAAGGAGGTGATGAGATGACATGCTTTGGAGTATCATGTGGTAGCGCTTGTAGTCGCAGTGCGCTCTACCGATGTACGCTATAAATTATCGAGCAAAAAATAATAAAGGGGGAACAATATATGTGCTCTGTTTGCGAAGGATACTGTACAGGTTGCTTTGCGAGTTGTGCTGGCGGTTGTAACGGTTGCTTTGGCTCTTGTGAAGCGTTTTGCTTAGGTTGTGGGGCTACTTGCACCAATACTTGCACCGGTACATTAACAGGAAATTGCAATGCTATGTGTGGCAGTGCTTGTAACCGAAACGCATCTTATTGATGATTAGTGTTGTATTGCTCTGACACAGGAAACCTGACCATTACATAGCAAACTACAATATTATATGGCGTAGCTCTTCACTGTGGATATAAAGGAGATATGGATCCTGTTCAAAAATCACAAGGGATTACAATAAGGGAGAACCTAGACTCCCTTATTGTAATATATAGTCATTTAACATGGAAAGCGGGGTCAATCCCAACTTTTGTGTATTCTCCAAAATGGTATAAAACAGAGCAAAAATAATAACTGGGCGGTGAGTCGCAAAGCAGCTTACCGCCTTGGTCACATGATAGCGGGGTCGGGCGGCCGCGTGAGCGGTCGTTTATCTCGACCCTTGACTCGACCGGGCGGCGCTGCTACAGGGCAGTCCGGTCGCCGAAATAGACCTCAAGCTGAGAGTGGATAATCCCCCAGTCCTTCCGCCTGCCCGTCCACTTTTTGGTGATGTCCACCATCGCCAGATACAGCATTTTCAGTAGCGCATCGTCGGTGGGGAAAACAGCCTTGGATTTGGTCACCTTCCTGAGCCCCCTGTTGAAGTTCTCAATAGCGTTGGTGGTATAGATGAGCGTCCGAACCTCC
>JGI994J12354_10005038_pt1 | contig 11549 bp, 9 predicted proteins | sample IntmicLarv3ML3BL_FD_12354 | JGI IMG/M metagenome (IMG submission 12354) | reverse complement strand
GCTTTTGGAGCCGGATTGCGAGGCGGCGGGCGATATACAGACTTGTCTGGCGATGCTAGGCGGCGACAGGGTGCAGGATGTGTTCATGCAATTGGAAAAGATTCCTCTTGCGTGGCGGGAGCGGCTGCATGTCAACCCCTCTGTGTATGCCGAGGCGGGTGGATGGAGCTTTGACGAAGCGGGCACACGCCAAGCGTTGGTCTACAGCACCTGTTATGCGATGCACGATGATGGCGCGTCCGGAGATAGGGCGGTTCAGATTGGCAAGAAGCGGGAAGAGCGTTGCGCGGTGTGCGGCTGTCAGATGATGGATATATTGACGCTGGACGGGCGCGATGAGCGGTTCAAATTCTTGGGGATTGACGGCGTTTTGCGCGTGCCTGTGTGCCCGTGGTGCTGTTGTTTTACGGAAGACAATGTGATTTCGTATGCGTTGGACGGCACGAGCACGTATACGGTCACGATTGACCCCTATTTCAAAGAGAATAAATTAAAGGATGAATATATCGAGGAGATGCACATGAACGGCTACGTGGCGGACGAGAAGGCGGCCACGCCGTTCCGTTCGCATGGCGGCCACCGTGCGCCGACGATTGGCGGACAGGCAGAATGGGTGCAGGATTGGACATACATGTCTTGCCCCGCTTGCGGAAAGAAGATGCGGTATCTGGCGTCCATCCCGTGGGAATGCATTTCGGACGGCTTTGAGGGGACGCTGTATATTGAAATCTGCACGGATTGCCAAATGGTAAAGGTTCTGCATCAGCAGACATAAAGGCGCGGCCGGAGGGGAAAAGAATGTGGGCAATCACGTTTAATCGAAGTGGTGAACTACTTATACGAGACCAAGACAATCCTAAATACTACACATGCAAGCGGTTTTTCGCTGACGAAGGGTATAGAACCTCCAGCAAGCTGCCTATTGACGAGGTTGTATCGGTTGATAGTATGCTGTTCCCTGTATCGGAAAGGGTTTTGATTGATGAGGGCATGGCGGGTAGCTATGTGTCCTCGGCAGAAAGCCAAGTGCTTTGCGTGCGTTGCATTGAAAATAATATGCCATTTTCGGTAGAAGAAATAACAGGATTTGCATTTTGTGGATTTGATTTGGCAGACGCGTTTGAAATTAGTGCGTTGACCAATTGCGGTGGTTTTGATGAAACCTTTACATACAAGGATTTGAATGCTTTTGGTCTTCTCCCCGATGTGGCATCTGCCAGAAAAATACAGGCGGCATTGGCGGCAAACAACCCTAACGAAGAACATGCTGATTGCTTATTGTTTGCGATTTGGAGAAAAGTGCAATCATAAAGTTTTATGCGGTAATGGAGCAAGATGTGTTGTGCGTTTGAAAAAAATTTGCCCTTTTCGGCGGTTGTGCTTGTAATCGGCGGACGTGTGTGGTAAAATATGAATTGCACGAATCGCGGCAGGTCCGCGCGGGAGGCAGAGCATGCCTCCATCCGATGCCCGGAAAACGGAATCTCCATCCGCTTCTGAGCATACGGGGGTGTAGAATATTTTATATTATAGGAGGAAATACAATGGTTATCAACAAACAGGAAATCGTAACAAAGTTCGGCAGAAATGAAAAGGACACCGGCTCCCCGGAGGTGCAGGTTGCACTGCTGACAGCACGTATTAACATGCTGACGGATCATTTGAAGGAGCACAAGAAAGACCACCATTCCAGACGCGGCTTGCTGATGATGGTTGGTCAGCGTAAGGGTCTTTTGAACTACATCAAGAAGACGAACATCGAGGGCTACCGTGCCCTGATTGCGGAGCTTGGTTTGAGAAAGTAATTGATAGTTGTACAAATTGTCGCCTGATGCGCTTGCTCGTGTCGGGCGGCTAGTGTTTATAGATGAAAATGCATTTGGTGGGTATTTGGTGAGATTGAAGATGAGGCCGCTTGTGAACGGCCGGCCTATGCGGCGCATAGGTACACGAAAGGGGTAAATTATGTACAGAACGTATTCTATGGATTTGGCGGGGCGTCCGCTGGTTGTCGAAATCGGCAGAGTGGCAGAGCTTGCGGGCGGCGCGGCCATCGTGCGCTACGGCGACACGGCAGTGCTTGTCGCGGCGACGGTATCGGAAAAGCCGCGTCCGGGCATCGACTTTTTCCCGCTCAGCATTGATTATGAAGAGCGCTTGTATTCTGTCGGCAAGATTCCGGGCGGCTTCATCAAGCGCGAGGGAAGGCCGACGGAGAAAGCGATTCTGACATCGCGCGTGATTGACAGACCGATTCGTCCGCTGTTCCCGAGCAACTTCCGCAACGATGTGAGCGTTGTGGCGACGGTGTGGTGCGTGGATCAGGACTGCCAGCCGGAGGTTGCGGCGATGATTGGCTCGTCGATTGCGCTGTCTATCTCGGATGCGCCGTTCAACGGCCCGACGGCGGCTGTGAACGTTGGCATGATTGACGGTAAGTTCATTATCAACCCGAACGCAGAAGAGCGCGAGGTGACACAGCTGTCGCTGACAGTTGCGTCCACGCGTGAGAAGGTTATGATGATTGAGGCGGGCGCGAACGAGGTGACAGAGGATGTCATGTTCGACGCAATCATGTTTGCGCATGAAGAGAATGTCCGCATTGTCAAGTTCATCGACGAAATTGTTGCGAAGGAAGCGAAAGCGAAGCGCGCATACGAAGAGCATGTGATTCCGGCGGAGCTGGTGCAGAAGATTCACGACCAGATTGGCGACGAGCGCATGGAGAAGGCTGTCTTCTTTGACTTGAAGCAGGAGCGCGACGAGCAGATTCGCCTCATCGAGGAAGATGTTATGAAGAACATCATCCCGACATTTGCGCCGGAATTGCAGGACGAAATGGCAGGCCACGTTGGCGAGGCCATCTACAAATACGAGAAAGAAACGGTTCGCCGCATGATTCTGCGCGACCACAAGCGCCCTGATGGACGCAAGCTGGACGAGCTTCGCGAACTGAAGGCGGATGTTGACATTCTGCCGCGCACGCATGGCTCCGCTCTGTTCAGCCGCGGGCAGACGCAGGTTATGACGGTGACGACGCTCGGAACAATGGGCGACGCGCAGCGGCTGGATGGCCTCGATGAGGCTGAGGACACAAAGCGCTACATGCATCACTACAACTTCCCGAGCTTCTCCGTCGGCGAGACGCGCCCGTCCAGAGGCCCCGGCCGCCGCGAAATCGGCCACGGTGCATTGGCGGAACGCGCGCTGCTGCCCGTGATTCCGAGCGAAGAGGAGTTCCCGTATGCTTTCCGCCTTGTATCCGAGGTTGTCAGCTCGAATGGATCGACATCGCAGGGCAGTGTCTGCGCGAGCACGCTGTCGCTGATGGCGGCGGGTGTACCGATTAAGAAGCCGGTTGCGGGTATCTCCGTGGGTCTTGTTACGGGCGCGTCGGATGACGACTATGTGCTGTTGACGGACATCCAGGGTCTGGAAGATTTCTTCGGCGACATGGACTTTAAGGTGGCGGGCACGCGTGACGGTATCACGGCGATTCAGATGGATATTAAGATTGACGGATTGACGCCGGAAATCATCAAGGCATCGCTGGAGGACACGAAGAAATCGCGTCTGTTCATCCTTGACACAGTGATGAAGGATGCCATTGCAGAGCCGCGCGAGGATCTTTCGAAGTACGCGCCGAAAATCGGCATGACGCAGATTGACCCTGAAAAGCTGGGTGAGGTTATCGGCTCGAGAGGCAAGGTCATCAACCGCATCATTGAAGAGACAGGCGTTACGAAGATTGACACGGAGGACGATGGCCGCATCTTTATCGCGTCCACGACGACACCGTCCATCAATAAAGCGATTGACATGATTCAGCTCATCGCGAAGGGCCCGATTGCGGGCGAGAACTATGTGGGCAAGGTTGTGCGCATCATCGAAATCGGCGCGTTTGTGGAAATTGCGCCGGAGAAGGATGGCCTTGTGCACATCTCGAAGCTTGCGCTTGAGCGCGTGGAGAAGGTTGAGGACGTTGTGTCTGTTGGCGACGAGATTGTGGTTCGTTGTCTGGGTCTTGACGACCGAGGCCGCTTGAATTTGTCGCGCAAGGCAGTTTTGCAGGACGAGAAATAAGCCATATTTGCATATAAGCAGCTAGAAAAGGCGCGGTGTATGGGGGAACCTTCATATGTCGCGCCTTTTTTGGGCATGCTATAGCAGATTGGCAGCCCTAAATCGGGCTTCAGAGAGGCTTGGCAACTAGAGTGTGTACACAATCTAACTCAATGCGGTGAATGCGGCGGGGATTGATGACGCATATGGCCATATCGTATGGTGCCATTAGGAACAATAAACGGTTCTAATTCGTTGGGAAGAGAGTGGGCAGCACGAGTGAAGCGTCCGAAGGGTTTTCGCTTGTGAAGTTCCCTGCGTGTGAATATTTGGTGGTCACGCATGAGTGGCTGCCGACTGGTACGGAGTTGTATGACGACGGGATTGTGCCGACGCAGAAGTATGCCGGAATCGGGCAAACGCAAGGCTACAAGGCAGAACTGCCGATGCCGGACGGATATGCACGGTATGATGGTGCCGACGGCCCTGTCACGCAAATCGAAAATGAAAACAACACAGAAAACGGATGCCGTTTTGAACGCTGGATACCGATTAGAAAATTGTAATCACCCACAAAGGAGACCCGCTATGTTCGAAATCACAACCCTCTCAAATAACGTCCGCGTTGCGCTGGAGACAATACCGTTCGTCCGCTCTGTATCGTTTGGCCTTTGGGTGCTGAACGGCTCGCGCAATGAGATGGCGCAGACGAATGGTATGTCACACTTTATCGAGCACATGCTATTCAAAGGTACGGAGAACCGCACCGCCAAGGCCATAGCCGACGAGATGGATGCCATCGGCGGGCAGTTGAATGCGTATACAACGAAGGAATACACCTGCTATCATGCCCGCGTGCTGGACACGCATTTGGAAAAGGCGGTCGATGTGCTGTCCGACATGTTCTTCCGCTCGTCGTTTGCGGAGGCGGAGATTGAGCGGGAGCGCAACGTCATCTTCGAGGAAATCGCAATGTATGAGGACAATCCCGAGGATTTGGCGCACGACAGATTGCAGAGTGCAGTCTGGGCGGGCGGTGCCTTGGGCAGGCCTGTTTTGGGTACAGAGGAGTCGATTGCCTCGTTCAAGCATGAGGATTTTGCGCGGTTCATGGCGGGCAACTATCGGCCGGAAAATACCGTTATCGCGGTGGCGGGCAATTTTGAACGCGACGAGATGCTGGCGTTGTTGGAGCAGGTGTTCACGGTGTTTCCTGCCGCGCCTGCGTATATGCCGCCGTCGTTGCCTATTGCATACAGGCAAAGTGCGGTCGCCACGCCGAAGGATGTGGAGCAGCTGCACATGTGTATCGGCTTCCCCGGCATCACAGTCGGGTCAGAGGACGCGTATGTGCTGGCGGCGATGAATACGTATTTCGGCGGCGGCATGAGCTCGCGGCTGTTCCAGACACTGCGCGAGGAGCGCGGGATGGTGTACTCCATCTATTCGTACAACGAGACATATTTGGATGCGGGGCTGTTTCAGGTGTATGCCGCGCTGAACCCTGCGCAGGCGAAGGGCGCGATGCAGTTGATTCGCGCGGAGGCCGAGGGGCTTCTGGGCGGCGGCATGTCTGCGGCGGCACTGGAAAAGGCGAAGGAGCAGTTGAAGAGCAATTACCTGTTGAGTCTCGAGAGTTCGTCCAGCCGCATGAGCAGCATTGGACGCTCGACACTGCTGATGAACCGTATCCTGTCGCCGGACGAGCTGATTCAGCGGATTGACGCGGTGAGTCTGGAGCGTGTGTATGCGCTGGCGGGGAAGATATTCAAGCCGGAACAGATGAGCTTGTCGGTGGCGGGCAATCTGAAAGGGATTGACGTGAAGGAGTTGGTTGCGGGTGTGTAATCGGTTTGAAATTATGCAGACGGATAACGCAAAGGATTTGCCTTTGCCGCAGTATATGAGCGAGGGCGCGGCGGGCATGGATTTGTATGCGAATGTGACGGAGGATGTTGTGCTGGCGCCAAACGAGATTTTGCTGGTGCCGACGGGCATTTGCATTGCGCTGCCGATTGGTTTTGAGGCGCAGATTCGCCCGCGCAGCGGCCTTGCGCTCAAGCATGGCGTGACGCTGGTGAACACGCCGGGCACGGTTGACTCGGATTATCGCGGGGAAATCAAGGTTATCATGACCTGCCTTGGGCACGAGCCGTTCGTGATTCGCCGCGGCGACAGGATTGCGCAGATGGTGGTTGCGGCGTACATGCGCGTGGACTGGGCGGTGGCGGATAGTCTGGCGGATACAGAACGCGGCGCGGGCGGCTTCGGGCATACAGGGCAGAAATAAGCGGAAGCAGAAAGGCTGGGAAATCATATGCGGTTGAAAGTGATTGCGTGCAAGGTATTGTATCGTGAAATCAGTTTGTTATCGGCAAGCAGTGAGCACATTATCGATGTGTCGTATTTGCGGCAGGGGTTTCATGACACGCCGGCGTATCTGAACGAGCTGCTGCAAAAGGAAATCGACAACATCGACAGGTGCGAGGACACGTATTCCTACCTTCCGCCAGACGATGAGCGGGATTTCGACGCGATTCTGCTGGGGTATGGATTGTGCAGCAATGCGGTTGTTGGTTTGCGCAGCGAGCGGTACAAGCTGGTGATTCCGCGGGCGCATGACTGCGCGACGCTGCTGTTGGGCTCGAAGGAGCGCTACAAACAGCTCTTCGACGAGGCAAGCGGCGGCATCTACTGGTATTCTGCGGGCTGGAACGAGAACGCCGTCATGCCGTCGCGCGGGCGGGTGGAGAAGCTGCGTGTGGAATACGAAGAGAAGTATGGTGAGGACAACGCGGAATATCTGATGGAGATGGAGCAGAACTGGCTGAAGGAATACAAGTCCTGCACCTTCATCGACTGGCCTGCGTTACATAACGACAAGCAGATTGCCTTTACGAAGGACTGCGCGGCGTATCTGAACTGGGAATACGACCAGCAGATGGGCGACGACGGACTGATGCGCGCGTTCCTGTCCGGGGAATGGGATGAGGAGCGGTTTCTGGTGATTGAGCCGGGGCAGAGGATTGCACAGAGCTATGACAGCGGTATTTTTGCGGCAGCTGAAATGGAATAAAATGCGGCGGGGCGGAGAATGACAGTGTGCATTCTCCGCCCTGTTTTGATAGCGGCGGCGATGGCGTTTGCGCCGATGGATTGGCGAAAAAAGCGTGGAATTGTCGAAGAGGTTGCTTTACATCTGCGCAGTAAAGGTGTACAATAGAAATTGGTGTTTTGGCATAATGTGATGTAAAGGAGCAGGACAGTGAACATCCCGAATATACAAAATGAATATATGAATCAAATTAGGGAATCGTATGCCGTGGGCAGGCGGTATTACATCGCGACCTTTGGCTGTCAGATGAACGCGCATGACTCGGAGAAGCTTGCGGGGATGCTTGCGCAGATGGGCTATGCCCCTGCGGCAGGTGAGAAGGATGCGGACGTGATTGTCTACAACACCTGCTGTGTGCGCGAGAATGCGGAGAACAAGGTGTACGGCAAGCTGGGGTATTTGAAGCATTTGAAGGCGGCGAAGCCGCATTTGAAGATTGCGCTGTGCGGGTGCATGATGCAGCAGGACGCGGTGTTGGAGAAGCTGCAGCGTGTGTACAGGCATGTGGACGTGATTTTCGGCACATATAATCTCGACCGTCTGCCGCAGCTGCTGCATGCGGCGTATGAATCGGGCAGCATGATTGTAGACGTGTGGCGCGAGCACGGCGAGGTGGCGGAGGATTTGCCAATGGTGCGGGAGAATCCGTACAAGGCGGGCGTGAACGTGATGTACGGATGCAACAATTTCTGTACGTACTGCATCGTGCCGTATGTGCGCGGGCGCGAGCGAAGCCGAAAGCCGTCGGACATTCTGGCGGAGGCGGCAAAGGCGGCGGACGGCGGCGCGAAGGAGATTCTGCTGTTGGGGCAGAATGTGAACTCGTATGGGCTGGGGCTGGAAGAGAAGGTGTCGTTTGCATCGTTGCTGGAGCAGGTGACGGCAGTGCCGGGCGTGGAGCGCGTGCGGTTCATGACGCCGCATCCGAAGGACTTGTCAGACGAGCTGATTGCCGTCGTGCGGGACAATCCGAAGGCGTGCAGTCACATCCATTTGCCGTTCCAGTCGGGCAGTACAGAGCTGCTGCTGCGGATGAACCGCAAGTACACGAAGGAAGACTATCTGCGGCTGGCGTTCCGCGTGCAGGAAATGATTCCGGATGTCGCGCTGACGACGGACATCATCGTCGGATTCCCCGGCGAGACGGAGGAAGATTTTTTGGACACGCTGGACGTGGTGCGGCAGGTGCGTTTTCACGGGGCGTTTACGTTTTTGTATTCGAAGCGAAGCGGCACGCCCGCGGCGGCCATGGAGAATCAGGTTGAGGATGCCGTCGCCAAGGAGCGGTTTAACCGCCTGCTGGAGACATCGAACGCGATTGTCTACGAGCGCAACCGTGCGCAGGAGGGCAGAGGCGTCACCGTGCTGGCAGAGACGTATGACGCGGCGAAACAGGTCATCACAGGCCGCGCGGACGACAATAGCATTGTGCACTGCAAGGGCGATGAAGCCGACTTGGGCAAGCTGGTTGATGTGCGGATTACGGAGGGTAAGCCGTTTTATTTGATGGGTGAGAAAGTGACGGACTGACAAATAAAGATTGACGATAAGGAGATATGATGATGGCAGCATATGAAGAGAAAGCAAGGGAACTGGGCAATTTGATTCTGGAATCGGAGCAGAAGAAAAAGCTGGCGGCGGCGCAGGCGGCGTTCAAGGCAGACCCTGAGGCACAGCCGCGCATGGACGTATACAATGCGTATATCGAGAATGTGCAGATGGCGATTGACAGCGGCGCGATGACGGAGGAGCAATACGGCGGCGCGCGCAAGCGCATGGCAGAGATGGTGACAGAGTTGAAGGCATATCCTGTCATCGGCGAGATGGTTGCGGCGGAGAACGAGTTCAATTTCTTTGTGAACCAGATTATGGGGATATTGAAGGAAACGATTATGGGCAAAGAGGCAGGCGGCTGTGCGGGATGCAGCGGGCATTCGCAGGGCGGATGCGAGGGCTGCGGACAATAGGCATGCGTAGAACGTGCCGGAAATTTATGTTTCGAAAGGAATGAGAGATTTGGCTTCTTATACGCCGATGATGGAGCAATACTTCAAGATTAAGAACGAGTATACGCAGTGTCTGGTGTTCTTCCGGCTGGGAGATTTCTATGAGATGTTCTTTGACGACGCGCTGATTGCCTCGCGCGAGCTGGGCATCACGCTGACGGGGCGCGACTGCGGCATGGAGGAGCGCGCGCCGATGTGCGGCGTGCCGTTCCATGCGGCGGAGGGCTATATTGCGAAGCTAATTGCGAAGGGCTTCAAAGTCGCGATTTGTGAGCAGGTGGAAGACCCGAAGACAGCAAAGGGCGCGGGGAAGAGCATCGTGAAGCGCGACGTAATCCGCGTGATTACGCCGGGCACGATTGTGGACGAGAAGACGCTGGATGCTTCGCGGAACAACTACATTGCGGCGGTGTATGAGGACAGGCAGGGCTATGGCCTTGCATTTGCGGATGTGTCTACGGGCGAGTTCTACGTGACATCGTTTCAGAAGGCGAAGGAGGCGCGGCTGGTGGACGAGCTGGCGCGTCTGCGCCCGGCAGAGCTGATTGCGAATGAGCGGTTCTCGCAGGGGCGCGCGGTGGAGGATGGCTTGAAGCTGAAAACGTCTATGTCCGACGGCTGGATGTTTGATGCGGAGGGTGCGCGGGTGGCGTTGTGCCGTCATTTTAAGGTACACAACTTGCATTGCTTTGACATTGAGAAGGACGAACATGCCGTCTGCGCGGCGGGCGCGTTGCTGCAATATTTGCTGACAACGCAGAAAAATGCGTTGCAGCATGTGGGTGCGGTCAAGCCGTACAACCGCGAGCGGTTCATGATGATAGACGCGTCCTCGCGGCGGAATCTGGAGTTGTCGGAGACGATGCGCGAGCGGAACAAGGTCGGCTCGCTGCTGTGGGCGCTGGATCAGACGCGGACATCGATGGGCGCGCGGATGCTGCGCAAGTGGATTGAACAGCCGTTGCTGGTGGCGGATGAGATTCGCGCACGGCTGGACGCTGTGGGCGAATACAAGAACAATCCGCAGTTCCGCGCTGCGCTGCGCGGGCTTTTGCGGTCGATTGCGGATTTGGAGCGGCTGGCGGGCAAGCTGGCGTATGGCACGGCGAACGCGCAGGATTTGGTGGCGATGCGGAATTCGTTCCGCCGCCTGCCCGAGGTGCGTGAGGCGTTGAAGGATTGCGGCGCGGCGCTGAACATGTATTTCTGCACGGAAATGGACACGCTGGAGGATTTGTGCGCGTGGATTGAAGAGGCGATTGAGGACGAACCGCCTGTGTCCGTGCGCGAGGGCGGCATGATTCGCAAGGGGTATAACGAGGAGCTGGAAAAATACCGCGAGGCGCATGACCGCGGCGGCGAGTGGCTGCTGGCGCTGGAAGAGCGCGAGCGCGAGGCAACGGGCATCAAGAACCTGCGCGTGAAGGCGAACAAGCTTTTCGGGCATTGCTTCGAGGTGACGAATTCGTATAAGGAGCTTGTGCCGGAGCACTACATACGGCGGCAGACGCTGTCTAACATGGAGCGGTATACCACGGAGGAATTGAAGGAAATCGAGACGCTGATTCTGAGCGCGGAAGAGAAGATGACGGAGCTGGAATACAGGCTCTTTGCCGCGCTCCGCGATAAGCTGACGGAGAACACCGCGCGCATACAGGCCGCGGCGAATGCGCTGGCGGCGATTGATGCGCTGCAATCCTTCGGCGAGGCGGCGGACTTGAATGGCTACGTGAAGCCCGAGATTACCGAGGAGGGCGGCATCAAAATTCGCGACGGACGTCATCCCGTGATTGAGAAGCTGTTGGACACGCCCTTCGTGCCGAACGACACGCTGCTGGATACGGAGCAGAACCGCATGGCGATTGTGACCGGCCCGAACATGGCGGGCAAATCGACGTATATGCGGCAGGTGGCGCTGATTGTCATTATGGCGCAGGCGGGGTGCTTTGTGCCGGCGGCGCAGGCGCGGATTGGCGTGACGGACAGGATTTTCACGCGCGTGGGCGCGTCGGATGACCTTGCGACGGGGCAGAGCACGTTCATGGTTGAGATGAGCGAGGTTGCAAACATTCTGCACAACGCGACGCGGCGGAGCCTCCTGATTCTGGACGAAATCGGGCGCGGCACGAGTACATACGACGGATTGAGCATCGCTTGGGCGGTGCTGGAGCATATTGTGGACGAGGCGAACATCGGCGCGAAGACGCTCTTTGCCACGCATTACCACGAGCTGACCGAGCTGGAGAGCCGCGTGGACGGCGTGGTGAACTACTGCGTCCTCGTGAAGGAGCAGGACGGCAATGTCATCTTCCTCCGCAAAATCGCGCGCGGCGGCGCGGATAGAAGTTACGGCTTGCATGTGGCAC
>JGI994J12354_10005037_pt1 | contig 11550 bp, 14 predicted proteins | sample IntmicLarv3ML3BL_FD_12354 | JGI IMG/M metagenome (IMG submission 12354) | reverse complement strand
ATGAGGATAGACACATATATCGGCAATCCTATTATTGCCACACAAGAACAGTATTACAAACTGGAGGAACTTTTGCACGAAATAGACCCCGACTGTCGTAGCGTGCAACTCCGAGCCGAACGGCTCATTATTGAGAATTTAAGCCGTAGGACGTTCCACTATCCACGCAATCCCTCTATTGAGTGGGTCGCTGCACGATTGCAGAGCATGGTAGATAATGGGCTGTAAATGCTTGTAAAACCGATTTTAAGAAGTCATGTCCGGGTAGATAATTTTGCCCGGACTTCTTTTTCCATGAGCAGTTAGCGGGGCTTTATGCGGGGAAAAAGAAGCAAAAAGCCAATGATTGCAGGTTGTATCTACCAAACCCTGCAAAACGAAAAATTCCGATGGTTATGCCACCGGAATTTTATTATTTATCCTATCTGCATATTAATCTCACGCCGGAACGCCAGCGGATTCGCAATATATGGATAGGAACTTGTAACACCTCCGGTTGTAACCGTAATTGTTCCGAAGCCGAATATCCTTCCCAAAATACTTTGGCTTATATGCAAACCCTCGCATTTTGCCAGCACCAAATCGACCGCACGGCGGCTGATTACGCCTGTTTTAAGTATCACACGCTTATTGGTAACGGCATAAGCCGAGCCTATTTTTACCAATATCCTTTGCACGAGCGATACCAGTCCGAAAAACAACATCAAAAGTCCGGCATAGTGTATCACGGGTATTATTTCTTTAGGGGCTGATGCAAGGAAAGCACCGAAAAGCAACAGGATTACCGGTTGCATGAACAGGAAGAAATGTAGTTTGGCAACGTATTTTATTTCTTCTCCGGGTTGTAGATTTGTTTCTATGTAGTCCATAATTGTTAATTTATTGCAAGAACAAAAATAAGAAGTTTAGTTGATTACTTCATGTTTTGTTTCCTGTATTTTCATTTCATATAGTAAGTAGCACCATCCCGCCGGATTGAGGAAGCGATTTCCTTTCCTGATTTCATAGTGCAAGTGGCTACCTGTCGATACTCCGGTATTGCCTACACAAGCGATCTGTTCGGCTACATTTATTGAATCTCCCGCATTTACCAGCGTTTTACTTAAATGCGCGTAGAATGAGCGGAAGCCTCCCGCATGCTGAATTTCTATAAAATTCCCATATCCAGAACAGTATCCTTTGCGGATTACTGTTCCGTTTCCGGTGGCATACACCGCCGTACCCTTTACTTTCGGAATATCTATCCCCGTATGGAATTTCCGCACTTTATAAATAGGATGTAAGCGTATTCCGAAGCCTGATGAAACAACTTGGCGTTTAACCGGAGCGATTACAGGGTAGTCGGACAGTTCACTAACGGATAGTTGCAATGAATCGGCTATTTGCCGGAACTCTTTTACAGAAAATATTCTTTCCGTAAGCGTTTCTATCTCCGCCTTTCGGGTTAATTGCGCCGACACAGGCAAATACAGCAAAGCGGCAAAGAGAGTTAGAATGTATTTCATAATCACATATTGAAAGCAGTAAGCACCCGAAATAATCAGGGCGCTTACCTGTTCTCCTAATTTTCATCCTCATTGTCTATACGCTCATTCTGAAAGCTGAATGTCGTTTGCACCACCTGCCCGAAATTATCCTCTATATACACGTCTATAGTTTGCTGGTCGGTACAATAGGAAGTATAGTACAGTTGGAACGCCGTTCTATCCAACGGGTATAAATCGTTAGGTGCGAACACCGTTCCGTCGTCCATACGAAGTTCGCCCTTTCCGTCGGGTTGAAAATAACGGATATAATACCGCGCTTGGTCGTAATTTCCTTCCCTCACTAACGTACAGCGGATTTCCGCAGTTTCATTCTGAACGATTTTTTTCTGAACCGGCATGGTAACCAAATCAAATGTGTAAACCTTATGAATATCCAAATCGTCAGAGCAGGCACAGACTATTGCACCCAGCAATAGCGTGTATAAAAAATATGCTGAAAACTTTTTCATTTTGATATGTTTTTTAGTTGATAATGAATTTCAGTCCGATACCGAACTGCGTATGAAAATGCCCCGTTGAGTTGCCCCACAGCACCCGCTGGCGACCTGTCAGAAGCAACGCAATACAGTCGGAAAGGTACGTTTCCATTTCCAGCGTGATAGCTCCGCCGTAAATGAAAGCATCATCGTTCCGGAGCGTAGAGCCATCATATAAAGTCTTTTCACCCCAATTTGATGTTTCATAACCCGCCAACGCCGAGCCACCCAAATAGAAATGCACCGTTTTTGACCCATCGGATAGGAATTTCAGATAGTAGCCGCCTTCAGCGGTAAACTGAGAAACAGGTATGCGGGTCGCCCGGTACGGGTAATACCGTTCCAAAAATTCCGCACCGAACACCCATTTATTGCCACGTTTGGCATAGGTCGCCATTGCCGCGCCGAAATAATATCCGGCTTCGTTGTCTAAATCCGAAGAATAGATACCGTCCACCATTCCCGCTGTTACCTGTATGCCTCGCATACCCGGTAACTGACGTTGTGCGTGTGCTTGGTCTTTACAGACCAGGCACAGCACAAGCGTTAAAATTATTGATACCCACTTCATGATTATTTTACTTTGAGCTCGTTAATAACCTTTGCGCGTACCAAGTCGGCGTTGTCGACTGTAAAGGATTGGTGTCGTCCGCCGCTTTGCTCATTCAATTCGACAATCAGCATTTTATCGTCCGGTATCGTGAATTTCGGCAGCGTGAAGACCATACGTTCGGTACGGCTTCCGCCAACCAGCGTCAGGTTATTGTAGGCGCGAAGCGGCCAAATAACCTGCTCCTGAATCGCTGTGCGTTTTGCTACTTTCTTATCCACGATTTTGAACGTGATATAATCGACATTGAACGGTACGTTGGACGAGTTCTTTAACTGTAAATGGAAATACAGCAGTCCGTTGTGTGTATGAACGCTTTTCAATGTATGTTGAATCCCGAAACGCTTGCTTCCGATATGCTTGATTTCCTTGCGGTCATTTTTATAAATGGACTGCATAATCAGCTTTACCAGCAGCGGCGATTCCTGCCCCAATTCCTGCATATAAATATCGAGCGCGTTATTTGGTCGGTTGGTTGCTTCCCCGTCATGCAGAAAATCGGTCATTTCTACCGACAGCTTAACAGGTTCGTCCGCATATTTCACGTTAAAGGTATAATAACTACCGTCTTCCGTGATTACAGACAGATTACTCTCCCTGCTGAAATCCCGCAAAGCGGCTTTCACTCTCAACACGTTTTCCGTTCCGTCCGCTTTCGCCGCGAGAAGATCTGCCGAGCCTAAATCGACGTAGCGGATAGGCGCGGGAAAAATCACATGGACGGTTTTGTTGAATGTAACTTCCAATCCGTACGGTGGTATCATTTTATTAAAGGTCAACGGACGGGTGAAGCCCTGAAAGTAGTCGCCCGTAGTGGGACTGGTTGTTACCGTTTCCTGTACAGTGTTTTCGATTTCCTGCGCGTTAGCGGCAGTCATTACGCCCGCTACCAATGCGAGCATCAAAAAGATTTTTTTCATTATGAATAATTTTAATTGTTGTTTAACTCTGGATTTTTTTAGTGGCAGGCACAGCCTGTTTTGTTACTTTGTTATTGTGTTTTGGGAAGCAGGAGTAGTTGGTAGTTCGCTTTCAGCGTAACCTTAACCACACTCATTTTCTTACTCACATACTGTGAAGCTCCCTGAATCAACCCTTTGCCAACGTCGGCGGCAAGCTGTGAACCCGCATTGTCCGTTATTGAGATAGACGTTCCGGCGGACTGCGCCAGTTGCGCAGCCACCTCTTTAGCGGCATTGATTTCATCGCTGCCGGGAACGAAGATTCCGGGCTGCCCGTCCATATCATAGACCTGCAATTCCACAGGAATAATGTTACCGCCATACTGGATTGAATTTACCGTTACGCTCATCCGTTCGCCGCTGATCCGGCATGCCCCCGTAATAATGCTGTTTGCCGGGATAAGGATATTTCCGGCACGCATCGGTTCTAAAAGCTGCATTTGTAACTCCCGTCCGCTGATTAATGTTATGGTCTGATATACACAGGCACGAATGCTGTTTTTGCTCGTTACCGTTTCCCCTCCGGCAGCGGTAACAAAACCCATATTGCGGGGCTGGCTGAAAGCGGCGACAAATTCATCGTCCGTCATGGGCGCAGACAGTAGCGACACTACATTGTGGCTCACATGACTTACAGGCTGAACGACCGCTTTGTCTTTCGTTGATACCACTTCCATAGGTTGCGAAACTTCGTTTACAGGCTGTGCCGACCCCGGCATATACCTCGCCGCCATTGCATACGACTTTTCGAGTAAGGCGAGTTGTTCGTCCTCTGCCGCTTTCTGTGCTTCGGCTTCTTCCAGACGGCGTTCCAATTCCTGTATGCGCCCCTCGACAGCCAGTTGCTCGTCCGTTTTTCCAGCAGGTTCTTCGTACCATGTCCCTAACTGGCGGTTAATATCGTTGTAGGCGTTCGCTGACGAGTTAATCGAGACAGAAGCCGCCGAACGGGTATTGCTATTCCCCTCGAATAGTTCCGGGATGTCATACTCTACGGTACGCACTTGCTGTTCGTATTCATCATCACTTTGCGTCGTTTGACGGTTGAACATATCCGACAAATCTTGCAGGGAACGCATTTTGGATTCTTCCCGCTCTCGTATGGCATCCTGTTCGTATGCCACCCGCTTGTCGCCGACAATACCGCCGTCTTTGGGTACGGGTAGTTCGGCGTTAAAGCCGCTTATCCCTTCCGTATTTTCTTTATCTTCGCCTGACGGAGCAAAGATCAACCACAGGCACGCCCCGAAGACGAGGAAAAATAACGGAAAAATTATCATTTTTCTGCGCTTCTGTAATTGGGCGGTGGTAAGCTCTTTTTTCGGCTGAACCGACTTCGGAGGTTCTTTTTTCACCTCCGGCTTAACTTCGGGCGCGGAAATTTCCGGCAGCCCTTCGTTACTGGTTTTCTGTTCGTCCATATTCAAATTCGTTTAATTGTAATTGATAATTGGTACTGTCCCGCTTCTCCTGTTCCGATTCCGGTTTCAGGATTTCCATGCGTTTGATTTCCATTTTGCGCCCTTTGTCCTTTCCGAAATTGTAAATTGAAGAAACGGTCATGTAAATAGATAGCCCGCCGAATAAAACCAGCATCGTAACGATAAGGATAACCCGTGCGCCGGGACTTAACGGTCTGACAAGGTGACGTATCCGGTCTTCCAGCCACTCGTTTATGTTTTGAATAATTTTCCGTATCATGGCTTCACCTATCTTTGCGTTACCCGTATATCCCGGTTTTCAACAATCTCAAATCCCTCCATTGTAAAGCCGTGCGGGTTGTTATCCGAACGCACCGAATTAATCAAGTCCGCCCGTGTAACAAGGCTTCGCTCCGTAATATTCGACGAGCGGATAATGTACTGCCGGGCGTATGTTACCGTTTTGTACGGGTACACATCGAAGTTGCAGGTAATGGAATCCACCTGCACGATCTGATTAATATTGCTTGAAATTATGCGGTTGTAGTAACCCTTTTCGGACATATCCTGATAGTATTTAAATGCGCTTCTGTCCACAAGGAACAGGGCGCGGCTCACATTACTTTCGATAGCCGACTTGTCGGGCGCGAGCGTAAAGAATAATTCGTGAAACCGCCTTACGTGTTCCTGTGCTTCGACGGGGCGGTTTTGCGAAAGGTCTTGCGAGAGGGCAAGCATCAACGACTTGCCCCCATCCAGTACATAGATACGCTGGCGTTGTGCCTCGGCGAACGAGTACGACGACCAAACGGAATAACCCGTTGTGGCAGCGCACAACACCAAAAACACAATACCGAAAAGTCGTATCTGTTTGAAACTTGTTTCGATATTTTTTAGACTTTTGAACTCCATTGTTTTAATTGTTTATTATTTCTTCAACATTCCTTTTATTGCTCCGTAGCCTTTCTTGGCGAGTGAACCCGCCCGTCCTGCCGCATTGCCCGCAGCGGCTCCGGCAAGTCCTCCGGCGATTGCACCGCCCTTAACGGCAGCCGCATTCATGGTTCGGTTTGCACCGCCCATGCCACCTGCCTGAATAATCCAACCCGCAGCGGTCGGTATCGTGAAGTAGCCGATAATGCCGATAACGAGGAACAGGATATACATACTGTTCGTTTCGTCCGGCACGTAGGACGGATCTTTGAGCAGCACTATATCCTGTTGGAGCATCAACGCCTGTATTTTGGACAACACGGCAGAAAAGAGATCGGCGACGGGAAGCCACAGATAGACGCTTATGTAGCGCGAGAGCCAAGCCGTGAGAGTAGCCCCGAATCCGTCATAGACGGACAGGGCGAACGACAGCGGCCCCAATATCGACAATACGATTAAAAAGAAAGTCCGTATTGTGTCGATAGAGAGGGCAGCAGCGTTAAAGAGCAGTTCGAAAAAATCGCTGATTAGCTTGCGAAACCACACTTTCATCGTGTACCAAGCGTGTTCCCACTTCATGGAAATGATTGTACCCAGTTGCCTGATACCCAGTTCCGACAGTTTTTCTTCGTACACCTCATCATTGACAAGCCATTCCTTACCTTCCCGCACCCTCGCTTGATATTCCAACGCGTCGCGTTCAGCTTGCAGGGCTTCCACATTCTCAATCTGTGATTCCAAAATCGTATGCGTACCTTTTACCACAGGCGACATCACGCCGTTTATTGTTCCCAACACGATTGTCGGAAAGAACATAATACAAAGTCCTATCGCGAACGGGCGCAACAAGGGGAACACGTCGATAGGTTCAGCCCTTGACAGGGCTTGCCAAACACGGTACGCTACATAAAAGAGCGCACCCAAACCCGCTATCCCCTTTGCTACGCCGATCATATCCGCACAAAGCGGCATCATCTCCGTATATAGATTCCGCAGCAGTTGGTGCAGGTTGTTAAAATCTATTGCAAGTAGTGTCATGGCTTACCAATATCTTTCGGAAGGACTACCATATAATGCTTTCACACTCGATACATCGCCCTGTTCCTTGCTTCTGATAAAAGATATGGCGATATTCTTATTGGAATAGTAGGTTACAAGGTTACGGTGGCTTGTCATTTTTGAATGGATTTTGTCGATAATATCCATGCGTTCCGCATCCGATAGGGATAACCCGTTGGAAGGTGTAACTATATCCTTAATATCGGTCAACAGATTGCCGCTTTCTTTCAGCAGGATAGCGTACCCGTCCGATATTGCCGCCAGTTCGTTTACCGAGAAATTCTTATCCGACAGCATTTTGTTAAAATCGGTCGAATAGATTTCGGAAATTTGGCTCACCATTTCTACTGTTTCTTTTACCTTACGGGCATCTTTTATCAGGTTATGCACCGACTTGAGCGCATCGTAATACTCTTTACCTTGACTGTAAATCTTTTGCATTTCCTGATAGGAGTTAATTACATTGGTTGCCGTTGTCGCGGTTTTGGAAACCGTCAGAATGTTTTGCGCCAAGTTGGACGGGTCGATTACCGCCCATTGTGCTTTTGCCTGAAATGAGAATAGGGATAAACCTATTGTCAGGCACAGAATTATTTTCTTCATTTGTTTACTTATTTAATTGATTAATACTTTGTCCGATAGGCAGGAGTAGCCTTCAAAAGCTACTCCGCCCGGACATATTCGCCGTAATCGGAGAACACCAACACGTCGCGTTCTCCATCGTATGCCATTCCCACACGCCCGTACAGATAGAAAAAGGTTACGCCCCACCGTTGCCACAGTGGGCAGTTGTAAACCGTATTGGGGTCGTATGCAAACTTGATCCGGTGGTGGCGCACCCCCGTGCGATAAATATGCACCTCCGGCATCCGGCATCTGTCCCCGCTGCTGCTTACCCACCGTCCCCGTATCTCTTCCAACAGGAAATATTGCCGGTTCTTTAGCGGATTGGACGTACTCTTGTTCCTTTTGTGCATGGCTAAGTGTTTTTTTTGCTTTCGGCAAGCTGTTTAATAGCCAATTCGTAGTTTCCGCCGAGTTCATCCGTCTTTTGAAACACTTCCAGTTTTTCGGATTCTTCGGTTGTGTACGTGAGGTACTCCTCTCCGCTCACTTCGGTAGCATATACCGCCGACTGCACACCACCCAGCCCGAACCACACTTCTTTGTAGTGCCGGTTCGGATTGTTCGCCATATTGATAGAGAGGATTTGCCCTTTTTCCTTTTCGGTCAAACCCAGTAGCGATTGGATTACATCAAAGCGGTTCATGAACTTACGTTGGTCTAAGAGAATTTTGCAGTCGCTATTGTTTATGATTGCTTCTTTGACGATGGGCGAGGAAATAATATCGTCCACTTCCTGAGTTACAACAATGGCTTCCCCGAAATACTTTCGGACGGTTTTATATAAATACTTCATGTATTCCGCCATATTGGGGGACGACAGGGCTTTCCATGCTTCTTCACAAATGAATTGCTTACGGACACCTTTCAACCTGCGTAATTTGGAAATGAACGCTTCCATTACGATTATGGTCACGACGGGAAAAAGTTCGCGGTTCTCCTTGATACTGTCGATTTCAAAGACTATAAAGCTCTTATTGAGAAGGTCTATGTTCTCTTTCGAGTTCAACAGGAAGTCGTAACGCCCACCCCTGTAATATTGCCGCATAGTAGTTAGCATATTATCAAGGTTAAAATCTTCCCGGCTTACCTTGATTACCCGTTCGTCCAGTTCCCGGCGGTAGTCATCCCGCATAAACTCATAAAAGGTGTTGAAGCACGGCGTAATCGTGCGGTCGGCTTGTATCTTTTGAATATAAGCCGATACCGCTGACCCGAGTTCGCCGGATTCGGTTTTGCTGATTTTATCATCGTCGGATTTCCACAGGGTAAGCAGAAGCGTTTTAATAGAATCCTTTTTCTCCACATCGAAAACATAATCGTCGGTAAAAAATGGATTGAATGAAATCGGGTTTTCTTCCGTGTACGTGAAATAAATTCCGTCCGCGCCTTTGGTCTTGCGGCGTACCATTTCACATAAGCCCTGATAGCTGTTACCCGTATCGACAAGCACTACATGAGTACCTTGCTCCCAATATTGGCGGACAAGGTGGTTCATAAAGAACGATTTACCACTACCGGAAGGCCCCAACACGAATTTATTCCTGTTGGTGATGATTCCGCGCTTCATCGGCAAATCTGAAATATCCACATGGAGCGGCTTTCCCGAAACCCTGTCACACATCTTTATACCGAATGGGCTTGGTGAAGATTTGTAATTCGTTTCTCCGGTAAAAAAGCATAAGGCGGGTTCTATGAATGTATAGAAACTTTCCTCTGCCGGAAAATCCGCCGCGTTACCGGGCATTGCCGCCCAATAGAGCGTTGCGGCATCTACCGTATTGTGGCGCGGTTTGCACTCCATAAGAGCAAGCTGCGAACCGACATCGTTGCGGATATGTTTCAGTTCTTCCATGTCATTCGACCACGCCATCACATTAAAGTGGGCGCGAACGGATGTTAGTCCGAGGCTGTGGGCTTCGTTTAAGTATTCATCGATCCACTCCTTGTTAATTTGATTGCCCCGGCTGTACCGTGAAAGCGACTGCATATTCCTTGCGCTCTTCTCGAATTGCCGCAGGTTTTCGGCGGAATCGTCCAAGAAAATGTACTGATTGAAGACATGGTCACAGCTTAGAAGCAGTCCCACAGGCGCGGCGAAACTCAATCGGCAATCGCTTCTATCTGTTGAAAGCCGTTCGTAACGCATATCCGTTCCGACCGTTCCCGGCAAGTCCTCTACATCCGATACCGTATGCACACAGATATGTTTGTCGCCCACACGCAAGCCATCGGCTCCGAGTTCCATATCCTGCAAACAGGTCGTATCTTCCAACGACAAGGCAAAATATTTTTCAATAAGCCCCGCGTTTTCGGGCGTTCCCGTAATCTCGTCGGAGGTTAAGCGCGTCAGCTTCACAAAGCCGCTGTCATTGACAATACGCTCAAACTGTCCGACAGCTTCCAGAAACTTTACCGCTGTGTCCTTATTTACTTCCTTCGGAATGATATTGCCCCGGCAAAGACTTGAAAAGTTCGACTGCATACGCTGGCGTTCTTTTGTTGTCTTTGTCAGGTAGAGGAAACAGGTGTGGTTCAGGAACGGGCGTTCGTTGAAATGTTTTTCAAAACTGCGGGATAGGAAACTTATATCTTCCCTGTCTGTTTCCGGTTTGTAGTTCTCTTTCGTGAACCAGTCCTGCTTTTGGATAACCGAGTAATCGGGAAGCACCTTAATCGCTTTCGCCCATGACGAGTGTATTGCCTCATATTCCGCCGAGGTTACAGTGAACAGTTCGGGTAAGTCCACCCAGAACGCCACCGTTATATCCGCATCTTTACTGACGATACAATCGTGTTCAACCGCCAATAATGGGAATTTACTTTCAACAGTGGCGGCTTTCATCGTATTACGCATATCCCGCCTCCTTTCTTCGTTGGGTATGGAAAAAACGGCGCGAGTTGCGGCGGTTGATAAGGTAACGGGGATGCTGCCGTTTGGCGAGCAACTTCATAAGCCCATGTTCCCCGTACCGCGCGTTCAGGTTGAAAGTCAGCCACACCAACGCGGAGGCGGCAATCACTCCGAAAGCGATGCAGACCCATTGATCCACGCCTGCCATATACATAATGACAAACAGGATAAAAACGGAAAGCAGACCGCCCGCAAAAATGAATAAATACTGCGCTTTCAAACCTTTGAACTCGACGCTTTTCCCAATGCCTTTATTTACATTGTACTCCATATCGTTGCTTTGTTATGGAGACTATTAAAGGAAAAATGAGCGAAGGATAGTAGCAGCGACAATCAGGAAAATACAAGCCCCGAACCAGCTTGCAGCGGTCTTGCTTGTATCGGGGTCGCCGGAAGAGAATTTGTTATACACTTTGATGCCCCCGATTAAGCCCACAACTGCCCCGATAGCGTACACTAATTTTGTTCCGGGATCGAAATACGAGGTTACCATATTGGTAGCTTCGGTGATACCACCGATACCGTTGCCTTGTGCGAAGGCATCCGCAGCAGCTAAGATAATAGCCGCCGACAAAAGAATTTTCTTTTTAGTCATTGTTTGAATTTTAAAGGCGGACGAAGGGTTGGATAGTCCCTTCGACCGCCGGGATTTTTACTTTTTTACTTCTCGATTTTTTTAGTGGTTGATAGCGCGTAGCTATCCGTAATCCCGTTCTTTCATGCTCTTACACATTTTTAGTTTGATACACTTCTCAAGCAAAACTGCGTACATTAAAATCGATTGGGGCTTTTACCGCCGGTTGGGGTTGGGCTTCCCTGTCGCGGTAGTAGGCGTTGAAATAATCGTCCATAAGAGAGGACACGATTTTCTTTTTCGGTTCATCGGATGCAACCTGCCCGAACAGTTCGGTTTTTCGCACCTCGACCAACACCCGCCCGGCTTCTTCCCGTTCTTCGCGAGTGGCATCCGCGGTGTTTCCCACCGTCCGGATCGCTCCCGAAAG
>JGI994J12354_10005036_pt1 | contig 11552 bp, 6 predicted proteins | sample IntmicLarv3ML3BL_FD_12354 | JGI IMG/M metagenome (IMG submission 12354) | reverse complement strand
GTTCAGCTCGGCAAAGGCTGCGTTATTGAAGGAAATTTAAATGCCGATAACGTAATTGTCGGCGCTCAATCCAAAATTAAAGGAAATATTGTTGCATCAAACAACGTTTCTCTTTTTCAGAATTCTGCCGTCAAATCCATTCAAAGCGGCGAATCCATCACAATTATGGAAGGTTGTTTGGTCGGCTATGCCGACAGTAAAAGATTGGAAATCATCGGAAAAGCCGATATTAGAAAAATCGGAACTGTTACCAAAGTTACGGTTCGGGCAGATACCACCGTTTTGCCGGAAGATGAAATCGAAACAGAAAACAAAGTAAAAACGGAAGATTTGATAATCGGCGAAGTCGAAGACTTGATAATTAGCGAATCCGAAGACTCGATAATTGATGAATTTGAAGACTTTGTAATTGGTGAATCCAAATCTGAAGACTTGGTGGTTGATGAATCCGATTCTGAAAACTTGATGGTTGATGAATCCGATTCCGGAGACTTAATGGGTGATGAATCCGATTCCAAAGACTTGACGGTTGAAAGAGAAACTTCAAAAAGAAGTCATTTGGAAAACAACAAAATTGAACAAATGCTGACACAGCCACCGGACAGTATGTTTGCAGAAATCACAAACGGGAACAGCGAAAATTTACATTCGCAAACCACCCCCATATTTCGCATGGAACAAACAAACCAAAAAAAAGACGACGTTTCTGAAACAAATGTTAAAACCGTGAATAAAACGGATTCCGACATTCCAAAAGACGAGCTTTCCGATGTTGAAATCTTGAACGACTCCGAATTTTCAGCTCCCGTTTCCGAAGAAATCAAAGCCCAAAAAACAGTTGAAACACCTTTTGGAACGGTTGTCATTGATGACGACCGCACAGGTCAAAATCACTCTCCCGCCTCCAAAGATGTCGGCGCCGAATTAATTATCGAATCAAAAGAAGATAAAAAACCGGAAAGAAAGCCGAATTTAAGTTTTGACATGAAAGAAAAGAAAGAAGAAAAAGAATTCGGAAAAATACAAAAATCGGATTCTAAAGGCGAAAAATTTGAAAAAACCGACAAATCGAACGAATCAGAACCGGAAAATTTGTCAAAACCGCTTAAATCAAAACCCTGGCCCCAATTTAATCCGTCTCCCGGTAAATTAAAATCCGAAACAACAAGCCGGCCTTCTGTAACAAATCGTTCTCCTTTTACTTCTCCGGTTCCTTTGGATTCAAAATCCCATCTTCAATATGATGAAATCAAAACGAAAAATTTGCCCGACCGTTCGTCTTCCGTAAACGCAAACAGCGACCACCGAAAAACAGATTCCGGAAACAATTCAAATCTCGTCATAAAACAGCAAATGAATCAAAAAATCATTCTTGAAGAAATCGATGCCGATCAAAAGGACCAAGTCCAAAAACAAACAGAAAGCCAAACTCAAAGACGAAAAGAGCAGGAACAACAGAAGCAAAAAGAGCAGGAACAGCAAAAGCAAAAAGAGCAGGAACAGCAAAAGCAAAAAGAGCAGCAAAAACGAAAAGAAGATAAAAACGAATATATTGATGCTGAAAAATCTAAATTATGGTACGAAGAGCGGTTTAAAACGCCTCCTTCTGAGAAAAAAGAATATCCGCCTTACATTTAAAGGCTAAAAATAAAAATTTGGCGCGGCAGTTTTTGATACCTGCCGCAACCTGTTTTAATTTTCAATTTGATTTTTCATTTAGCTTTTTATTTTGATATTAGCCTTTCATCTTAATTATTAGTCTTTCAATCTTTTAATTTTTCATGACGAATATTTTAATTCCGTCCGGCATTTTGACCACGTTTCCGATTTTTAAACCGATGAGTTTTTCGATATTTTGCTCGGCGGCGATGTCAATAATTCTTTGTGTGACAACCCCGTCAAAAATGACGGTTTTTGCCCCCAAAATGCCTTCTTTCAAAACATTTGCCAAATCCCGAACCGGCATTTCGCGGATTACTTCGTTGTTTTCATTAAATACTTTTGATGTTAAAGTGCCTGACAAAAATTCCATTTCCTGATTAAACGGCTCGGGAACTGTCGGTTTTTTCTCTTTTTCACTTTCTTTTTCAAAATCGTTTTCTTTTCGATCTTTTCTTGAAACATCTTTTGGAAGTCTTTTGAATTCTTCATCCGCCTCCACATCATTTCGGCGTGTCCGTCTTGGTTTTTCGTCTTCAAATTCAGATTCTTTTTCTTCTTTATCTAAATCCACATAATTGACGGAAATAATCTCATCCAACTTTTCCATTTTCGGTTTTTCAGATTTCAGACGACTTTGCCTGATCGGACGCTCCGGTTTGCTTCCTCCTTCACGCACACTCTTTTCAGCGGCGTAATCGGCCGACGATTCAATCGGATTACTTAAGCGATCGGTACGTCCTCTTCTGACCGGAGGAGCATCTTCGTCATTTTCATCCTTTTCAATGGAAAACGCATTTTGTCTGATTTTTGTCACTCTGCTCGGAACTTTCTTTTCAGGCAGTCGGCTGACGGGTCTTTCGGTCTCAAGCAACTTTTTCGGCTTTCTTGAAGACGGCAGAATGATTCCGTATTTTTCAATATATTGCTCCTTCGTCATTTTACGGCGAAGCGCCATTATAATTTCTTTTTGAACAAGGTCTTCGACAGCTTTTCCGTCCGGCGGGCGGGCAATATAATCCACGTTGGCAACCTGCATCAGTTCACGGATAATTAATTCTCCGCCGCGGTCGCCATCAGTAAATACGGTTACCTTTTTGCCTTTCAACAATTCGACAACTTCGGGCGGAATGTTTGTTCCACCGACACTGATCGTATTTTTAATACCATATTTCAAAAGCGTCAAAACATCGGCTCGTCCTTCAACAACGATAACTTCGGGCTGATTGTGTTCGGGGCCGGCAGGCAATTTGTTTTTGCCGTATGTCGTAATGTCTTCGACACGAACAGATTCGCGAATGACATCGGTAATTTCCTGGGCTTCCAACAAATCGTCGTCAAACATCGTTTTGTAAATGTCTTTCGCACGCTCGACAATGTTAACTCTTTTTGCGGCTCGAACGTCTTCGATTTTTGTCACTTCAATTGTCGCAACACAGGGACCGACGCGGTCAATCGTTTCCAAAGAAGCGGCCAAAACGGATGTTTTTACTTTATCCAAACTGGAGGGAATAAAAATATTTCCGCGGGTTTTACCGTTTTTTGTTGTGACCATCACTTCAATTCGACCGACACGGCCTGTTTTTTGAAGTTCGCGCAAATCCAAATCGGTTCCCAAAAGTCCTTCGGTTTGTCCGAAAATCGCACCGACAATATCCGGTCGTTCAATAACGCCGTCTGCGCTGATTTTCGTTCGAATAATATATTTTGTTGTATCTTCATTTTGCATAAATATGTCTCCTGCAAGAGACCTGAAAACTCGAAAAATTGCAATCGGCAAAACAAATAAACAAACATGTCTTTGAAAATCAAATTACCAATATCGAAAAAAACAGCAAACTTCGCTGACGGCAATGAAAACAGCCGGCAAAAACAAAAAACATTTTTAATTTATTTCAGCAAAAGCGATTGCTCTTGAAACATCGCCGCAAATATAAATAAAATACATAAATTCCGTTTCAAATCTTTTGCATTCGTCTTTTTTTTTCGGTGTTATTTTTTTTCCGAAAAGTTCGGACTTATTTATGCCGATTCCGGCTGAAATAAAGATAAGATTGAAAGTGAAATCGGTTGAAATTTCATAGAACGGCCGATTGCCGCTCGAGTGGTGTTTGAATTATATTATAAATCATTCATTTCATCACTCATCGAATTGATTCATCCGATATTTTGATTTTTGATTTTACTTCGGATTTGTATTTTTATTTATTTTCTGCGGGTCGATTTGCAGCGAATTTAATTCCGGCAACATATTTCTGCCGATTTTAAATTTTAACGCCGTCGAATTTTATCGCTTCTTACGCATGTTTTATTTATGCTTTTTATTTATGCTTTTTATTTTTTTCCGCCTTTTATTATGCTTTTACTCATTTGAGTTTTCCTTTAAAGCAGTCATTTGCGGTTTGCTGTTTAATTACGGTCAGCAATATCGGATAATCATTTATGCCGAATTTTAATTGATTCAAAAATTTAAATCAATTTTTATGTTTACTGTTGCATTTGATAATTGTTTAAATTTCAAGAATTTTCGTAAAATCTTGAAATCGATTTGATTGTCAGAACCATATTTTTTAGATATCTGTTCTTTTTCGAGTCAATTCGGTTTTAATTATTTTTGTTAATATTGAATTTTAATATTGAAATTAATATTAAATTTATTAATATTGAATATGTTAATTATTAATATCGAATATGTTAATTGAATTATTTTATTGAATGCTGAAATCAACAGCATGAAGGTGATTTTCGGAAGAACGGCAACGAATGTTAATTGAATCATTCATTTCGATGATCGCGTCGGCCGAAGTTGAAATACATCATTACAAATTTAATATGAAATTTAATTTTGCTGCGAATCGCAAGCAAATTGAATTATTGTTTATCTTGCTCTCGTTTTCTTATCATTTTTTCAAGAAAAGCATCTTGAATTCAATTGACGTGAAACTTGAAAAATAAACAATAATTAAACAACAATTTGGTTTAATAAGGTTTGTGGTAAAGGATTCAAAAAATATATTTTATTATTATAAATCTCGCCAGATTTTATAATTTTACTTTCGGTCTGTCCAACAACGAATAAAAATACGATTTTGATAAAAATTCGTGAACGGTTGAAAGAACGATTTGACCTTTCCCGTTTTTCATCGAAATATGAACAGGTTGGTTTTTTTCATCACTTTCAACAATTTCAAAATTTTTTCCGATATTTTGAAACCAACCGTCGCAATAAACGGAATCTTGCTCTCCGGTCAATAAACTTTTTCGCCGAATTAAAACATCCGTTTGAACATATTCCGCCTCTAAGCCGAGCCGGTCAAAAGAAAAGACAGTCGGAGATCTGTTTAAATCACATGTACAAATTTCCTGAACGGGCGAAAACATTAAAAGGACGCCTCCCTTTTCGACAAATTCGAAAATTCTTTTTTGTGTGCTTGGTTTTTCTAAAACATTGAGAACGGCGGCATGTTCGGGAAATGTAAATCCGGAAGGCACAATTAAAAGTTTGGTCGGCGGCAAGTGCGGCGAATTAAAGGCGGCAGGCGCCGAAACCATAGAAGAAATACCATATTCTTGAAACATTTTTTCAAAAAAAAGCGGTTCGTTCCATAAAATGATTGCATCCGTCATTATTTTTCAACTTTATTTTTTAATTTGATTTCGTTTTCATCTAATTCATAGTTTTTTTGAATTTTATTTACATTTATTCGGTCAATTATTTAAATTATCAACAGCATTCCGAAAAACAATAAATTATTTGGTTGAAAAACATGACAAATATACCGGCAACACCTGAAATGAGACTTAAACGCGTTCGGATGATGGCTGACTATCAATTCGGAAAAGGCGCGGGAGTCGTTTTGTTTGATGAGAATGCGACGTTTTTGCTTTCAAAAACAAAACGCATTCGTCAGATTCATTCAAAAAAAGAGAGAATTGCAACAGTCCGCGCACGCGATGGATTTTTTACGCTCAGCATGGAAGGCGCCCGCCGACTTCATTGTTTTTTAAAAAAGCCGGCTATGCGGGTTGTTGTTTCAGAAGAAGCGGTTCCTTTCGTTTCGCAGGGAAAAACAGCATTTTGTAAACACATTCTTTCAATTGATCCGGAAATCAGGGCCAAAGAAGAAATTTTGGTGACAGACGAAAACGATCGGCTTCTTGCGACCGGTCAGCTCGTTTTGTCCCCCGCGGAAATCTTAGTCAGCGAAACCGGGCCTGCCGTTCTTGTCAGAAACGGAATCGAGAAGAATGAAAAGGATGATGAATAATTTACAATAATTTTAAATCTTTTAAAATCTCTTAGTATATTCTAATAATAGTTTTGCAGTTTACGATATCGAATTTATACCGATTAAATTTATGTTTTGAGATTTATTGATTTTGCAGGGGCTGACATTTATTTCTGAAAAAATTTTAACAACATTTATTATTCCGGATAATGCGGTCATTGAAGACAAAATCATAAAAACTCATGCGGGAATGATTATCGGAAACCATTCTCAAATTGAAAAAGATCTTCATGTCGGCTTTTTAATGGTCGGCGAAAGTGTTCATATTACCGGCCAAATCGTTTCTGAAGGCGATATTCGAACCGATGTTTGGTGCCGGTTTGATGAAAATGTTTTCGGCGGCGGCGACGCGTATCTTGGTGAATTTACAACAATTAACGGTAAAATCACAATAGAAGGCGATTTAGACGTCGGCAAAGAAGTCAAACTTAACGGCGGTTTTTTATCGAAAGGCTGGATCGTTGTTCGAAACCCTCTTCCGGTAATGATTTTTATATTTCTTTATATTCGCGAGCTTATGCGGCTCGGTAAAACAAGCGAAGAGATTGATAAAACGCTGAGTGAATTTTTCGAAGACGACGAAGAAATCGATCTTGAAAAATTGGACGACTCCAATCTTTCCGAAATTTTAAATCGCGGCGGTTTTTTTGTCATTCCGCTCGGTACGAAAGTATCTTTGGAAAGCATCAATGTTCCCGAAGATGCCGTTGTTGGAAACGACTGTATTATCAACAGCCGACTCATATGCAAAAAATTCGAAGGCGGCAAAAATTTAATTTTTAACGGTCTTCTCCGTTCCAAAGGAGAGACATTAATTGCCGACGGTTCAAAAATTACGGGTGAAATCAACACTTCCGGAAAACTCGTCATCGGCAAAAACGTCAAAATTGAAGGACAAATATCGGCCAAATCCATCGTCATCCACGAAACCGCCTTCATCGAAGGACCCGTTTCCTGCGGAAACATTCGTTTTGCCGTCGGTGAAAACTTTGATATCAAAGATTTGGAAAACAAAGAAAAAACGGATCTTCTTTCCAAATCCGACTCCTTTGAGAAAATAAAAACCAACATCATATCCAAAGAAGAAACCGAATTCAATGGAGAAATCGGCGACAGCCTTGAAGATGAGACGGAAGCAGCGGCGGCAGCAGGAGCAGCAGAAACAGCGGCAGAAGCAGCGGCAGCCAAAAAGACAGCAGAGGCAACAGCCGAAAACGCAGCTGAAAAAACAGCAGAGGCAGCGGTTAAAGCGGCAGTAACCGACACGGCAGTAACCGACACGGCAGCAGAGGCAACAGCTGAAACTGCTGTAGAAACGGCAGCCGACACGACAGTAGCCAATACGGCAGCAGAATCCGCCGTCGATATCGAGGCAAAAACAGAAACAAGAAAAAATCTGAGAAAATCAAAATCGCCCAAACTGCAAACAAAGAATTCGAGAAAATCAAAACAACCTCAAATCGACGATTTGAAAATTGTTAATGTTTTCACAGGCGAAAATGTTGAAAATGAATTAGAAGAGCAAAATAAAGGAAAAGGACAAAAAGTAAAAAAAGAGCAAAAATAAAAGAAATCAGAATTTTCCGATTTCTGCCAAATGCCCTTGTTCAATTTCTTCGGCCATATCTTCTTCGCCTTCAATAACGAAATTGCCGATATAAGTGCATTTTTTGCAGCGGTAAATGTCTCCCATAATACCGCCGGTTTCAAGATAAAGCTCTGTGCTGCCGCACTGCGGACATATCAACATGATTTAAAACCTCCGAATTTCTATTTTACAGAATGTCTCCATCGGTAATAAAGTAAAGCGTTTTTGACCCGTTTCAAAACCTTAGTCAATTCAAAAAAAATTGAATTCAATCAATCAATTTATCAATCAATTTATCAATCAATTCGTCAATCAATTTGTCAACCAATTCGTCAATCAATTTGTCAATCAATTTGTCAACCAATTCGTCAATCAATTTGTCAACCAATTCGTCAATCAATTTGTCAATCAATTTGTCAATCAATTTGTCAATCAATTTGTCAATCAATAATAACGGATGATAAAATGGATCAAGCAACTCCCGCCATGCGTCAATATTATGAGGCCAAAAAAGAATGTCCCGACGCGCTCGTTTTTTTCAGGATGGGGGACTTTTACGAATCTTTCGGCGATGACGCTAAAATCATTGCAAAAGAGCTTGAAATTACATTAACCAATCGCGGTAAAACATCGGAAGGCAAACAAATGCCGCTTGCCGGAATTCCGTATCATGCCATTGATACATATCTCCCACGCCTGATTAAAAAAGGATATAAAGTTGCCATTTGCGAACAGTTGGAAGATCCGAAACAAGCCAAGGGCGTTGTTAAAAGAGGAATTGTCCGCGTCGTTACGCCCGGGACCGCCATTGATTCCTCCATCATTACGGATTCTGCCAACAACTATTTAATGGCGCTTTGCAGCGATTCGGTCGCAAAAATATTCGGCGTTTCTTTTTTAGACATTTCTACCGGCGAATTTTTAACGTGCCAATTCGAAGACTCGGCGCCTTATGAAAAAGTCATCAGCGAAATTGCCAGATACAGACCGACCGAATGCGTTATTCAGCAAACGTTGGCAGAAAACGAAATTTTAATGAATCGGCTTGCTGACGTTAAAATTAATTTTGAAACATTTTCCTGCGGCAAACCGTCCGCCGAAATTAAAGAAGCCGAAGCCGATTTAGTCAAACAGTTTAAACTGTCTTCTTTGGAAGGCCTCGGCTTTAAAGACAAAGAAACGGATTATGCCGTTCTCGCCTGTGGAAAAGCTTTGAACTATGCTCTCAAAACACAAATGCGGGAACTTGATCATATTCATACGGTTCAAATCTATTCGGTGTCCAAAAATCTGATTTTGGACTCCATGACCCTGCGAAATTTAGAAATCGTTAAAAACGTCCGCGACGACGGTGAAAATTATTCTTTAATCTCGATTTTAGACAAAACCAAAACATCCATGGGCTCCCGCCTACTTCGAAATCAACTTCTTCGGCCTTTAATCGATCCGGTTTCCATTCGCCGGCGGCTTTCGGCGGTTGAAAAAATTCGCGAAAATAGTCTTTCTCGACATGATTTAAGACAGCATCTTTCCGAAATTTCAGATATTGAAAGACTTGTCAGCCGAATGATCTACGGCAATTCAAACGCGCGCGATTTAATTTCTATGTGCAATTCTTTGGCCGAACTGCCCGGTCTTTCCGCCGTTTTAAACGAACTTTGCCAAAAAGGCAATTCGGATTCTTTGCTTGCCGAAATCGGCAGAGAACTTTCAGAACTCAATTTCGTGTCCGAATTAACAACACTCATTTCCGAAACCATTGCCGACGAACCGCCAATTACGGTTCGCGAAGGACGAATGATTCGAGCCGGCTGCGATAAAGAATTAGACGAGCTTCGCAACATTTCCGGCAACAGCAAAGAGTGGATCGCCGATTTCCAAACCAAAGAACGCGAACGAACGGGCATTAAAAGTTTAAAAGTCGGCTACAACAAAGTTTTCGGCTATTTCATTGAAGTAACCAATGGCAATAAGCATCTGGTTCCCGAAAATTACATCCGCAAACAAACCATTGCAAACGGTGAGCGGTATTATACGCCGGAACTTAAAGACCGGGAAGGGCTGATTCTTTCAGCCGACGATAAATCAATTGCGTTGGAATATGAAATATTTAAAGAAGTCACAGAACACGTTGCTTTTTATGCCAAAAATATTCAAAAAACGGCGCATCTCATCGCACAGATTGATGTGTTATGCAGTTTTGCAGAAGCCGCCATTGAAAACAATTATGTTTGCCCTCAAATTGACGACAGCTTGAACATTTTGATTCGAGACGGGCGGCATCCGATTGTTGAAAAAGTATCGGGCTCGGAATCTTTCGTCCCGAACGATACGGAAATGGATGCTTCCGAAAACCAGTTTTTATTAATTACAGGTCCCAACATGGCCGGAAAATCAACATACATGCGTCAAATCGCAATGATTATTGTAATGGCGCAGGCCGGCAGTTTTGTTCCCGCATCGTACGCTAAAATCGGCACGGTCGATCGTATTTTTACAAGAATCGGCGCGCATGACGATTTGGCCGGCGGAAAAAGTACGTTCATGGTGGAAATGGTGGAGCTGGCGAATATTTTGAATAATTCCGGCGAGCGAAATCTGATTCTTTTGGATGAAATCGGTCGCGGAACCAGTACCTATGACGGTTACAGCATTGCTAAAGCCGCCGTCGAATACATTCACAACAAAGACAAAAAAGGTGTTCGCACGCTTTTTGCAACACATTATCATCAATTGACGGCTCTTGAAAACAAATTAAAGCGGCTTAAAAATTTCCATATTGCCGTTCGCGAAACCGGAAGCGACTTGGTTTTCTTGCGAAAAATCGTTCCGGGCGCAACCGACAAAAGCTATGGGATTCATGTCGCAAAACTGGCCGGCGTTCCGGATAAAGTCAATGACCGCGCCGCTGAAATCTTAAAGGAAATTGAAAACGAAAATTTGGCGGAAGACGAAAGCCGTGGCAGCAAAAAGCGTTCTGCCCGCTACACACAACTTTTGTTGTTTGACCCCGAAAACACAGGGGAAGAGCGGATTGTTGAAAAATATATTGAACATCCGGCAATCGAGGAACTTAAGGAAGAGTTTAAAGATTTGGATGTCAATAACATGACACCGCTTCAGACACTTTTGAAATTGGAAGAAGTCAAAGAAAAATTAACAAAGATCGAACGCGACCAAAAATAAAATAAATTAAGTAAATGTTAAATGTGGCATCAGTTCTAAGTTTTTCTTCATCCTTTGCTCAAGATGGGGTAACTTTCATCATACGCCACACAATTCCAATTATGAATCTGTCTTATTTATGAATTACCCGTCATTCGTCAAAATAAAAATAATAAAACCAAAAACCAAAAATTGAAATTGAAATTTCAGGAGAAAATTCTTTTGTCACTTATTTTAAAAGCGGTTGAAAACATTCCTTTGATTCAAAAAGGAGACGACTTGGCGGATTTAATCTGCAAAAACGCAGACGACATTGAAGATAAAGACATCATTGTGATTGCTTCAACCGTTGTTTCAAAATCAATCGGTTTGACATTTCTGGAAGATGATTTAATTCCAAGCGCTGATGCGGAGCGGATTGCAAAGCTAAACGGCAAGGACCCGCGCTTTGTTCAAGCGATTTTAGATGAAAGTATTGACGTTTTGACGGAAACGCCGTTCATGCTCGTCCGCAACAAAAACGGACACGTTTGCATCAATGCCGGAATCGACGCTTCCAATGTCGGTGGCGGCCGCCTTTTAAAACTTCCTGAAAAACCCGACAGCTACGCCGAAAAAATCGGAAAAGCCATTGAAAAGAAAACAAAAAAGAAGGTCAGTATCATCATTACCGATACAAACGGCCGCGCCTTTAAAGAAGGGCAGACAAATGTCGCTATTGGTCTTTACAACATCAAACCGATTCGGGCATGGGTCGGGGAAAAAGATTTGTACGGCAAAGTTTTGGAAATTTCCGAAGAAGCCGTCGTTGACGAAATTGCCGGCGCCGCCAATTTAATTATGGGCGAAGG
>JGI994J12354_10005035_pt1 | contig 11555 bp, 10 predicted proteins | sample IntmicLarv3ML3BL_FD_12354 | JGI IMG/M metagenome (IMG submission 12354) | reverse complement strand
CGTATGTGCCGTATGCCGGAAGTCTTAAGGATAACCTGAGCCTGACGCTGGGTAAGGTGCGCTCAACGATGTGCAATTGCGGGGCTCTGACGATTCAGGAGCTGCAGAAAAAGGCAAAGCTGACTCTTGTTTCAGCCACCTCGATAGTTGAGGGCGGCGCACATGACGTCATATTAAAGGACGCTGTCGCCCCGAAATAGGATATTCATCGCGCGCTGTCTCGCGCTTCTACGGCGAGCTCATCACAGCGGTTGTTATATTCGTTATCGGCATGACCCTTGACCCATGTGAAGCCCGCCTTGTGTTTATCGAGCAGCTCTGACAGCCTTTGCCACAGATCCGGATTTTTCAGCTCGCCATCCTTGCGCTTCCATCCCTTGCTTTTCCATGATTTAAGCCAGCCTTGATTTATTGCGTTTGCAATATACTGCGAGTCGGTATAAATCTCAACCTCGCACGGTTCCTTGAGTGCTTCGAGCGCAGAAATAACGGAAAAGAGCTCCATGCGGTTGTTGGTCGTCATACCCTCGCCGCCTGACAGCTCTTTTTTCACTTCACCATAGATGAGAATAGCGCCCCAACCACCCGGACCGGGGTTGCCGCTGCAAGCCCCGTCCGTATATATAGTTACTTTTTTCAAAGCGTCTGCCCTTTACTCTTTTTCGTCATGCGCATTTTCATTTGCTGCTATTTCATCTGCTGTATCCACAACATCCGCAGCCTCCGTCTCTCCCGCTTCCCCTGCTGCTTCTTCTCCCTCTGCCTCTGTCTCTTCTTCATCTTCCTTTTCAGTGCGCGCTATTGAAATCACATGCGCATCGGCAGACATACGCATCAGGCGGACACCCTGTGTTGCTCTGCTATATGTGCTTATATCGGCAGCTGCCATACGGATGATCGTACCGTCGTCAGAGATAATCAGCACATCGTCATTGTCGTCAACGACCTTGACATCTGCGACCTTGCCGGTTTTTTCCGTAATGCTGTAGTTTTTTTTGCCGTAGCCGCCGCGGTTTTGCGTCTCACCGTCGTCACCGCGCAGATATTCGCTGATCTCGGTGCGCTTGCCGTAGCCGTTCTCTGTCACGGTTAAAAGCGAGCCGCCCTCTCGGGCGCGCGCCGCGCCGACGCAAAGGTCGTCCTTCCTGAGACGTATCCCGCGGACACCGGCGCCGTTACGGCCTATGGGTCTGACATCCGTCTCATTGAAGCAGATCGCCATCCCGTTGTGCGTTGCAATCAGTATCTTTTGCTTGCCGTCGGTCTCACGGACAGATATAAGCTCGTCATCCTCGCTCAGATTGAGCGCGCGTATTCCGGATGTACGGATATTCCGCAGCTCCATCATCCTCATACGCTTGACCGTTCCGCCGCGCGTGACCATCACGAGATAGACCTCATCGTCAAGCTCGGGCATCTTTATGACTGCCGTTACCTTTTCTCCCGGCATTACAGAGAGAATATTGACTATATTCGAACCCTTGGCATGACGCCCCGCTTCGGGTATCTGATACCCCTTCTTGCGGTAGACCCTGCCGTGGTTTGTAAAGAACAGGATATAGCTGTGGGTCGAGGCTGTGAAAATAGTCTCGACATAATCCTCCTCGCGCGTCGTCATCGCCATAATACCGCGTCCGCCGCGCCGCTGCGCCCTGTAAGTGTTCGCGGGCATGCGCTTGATATAGCCCGCCTTTGTCATGGTAAAGACGCACTCTTCCTCGTCAATGAGATCCTCGATATCAATCTCATCCTCAACAATGGCAATCTCGGTCCGGCGCTCGTCCGCATATTTATCGCGAATCTGAGTTATCTCCTCAATCAGCACTCCGTCAAGCTTTACGGAATCCTCAAGAAGTGAGATATAATACGCAATCTTCTCCTGAAGCTCTGCATATTCCTTTTCAATCCTGTCGCGCTCAAGGCCTTGAAGCTGACGCAGACGCATTTCAAGTATCGCCTGTGCCTGAAGCTCGGACAACCCGAACCGCTCCATGAGACGGTCTCTGGCGTTGTCATAGCTGCTGCGGATTATTCTTATGACTTCATCGATATTGTCGCAGGCGATGCGCAGACCTTCAAGTATGTGTGAACGCTCCTGTGCTTTTTTCAGGTCGTATTCTGTGCGCCGCCTGACTATTTCACGCTGGTGAGTGATGTATTCATCAAGCATTTGCTTGAGTGAGAGTATGCGGGGCTGCGACTGGTCGTCGACAAGCGCAAGCATAACAATCGCAAATGTAGTTTGGAGCTGCGTTTGCGTGAATAAACGATTCAAAACAACCTGAGCATTGGCGTCGCGTTTGAGCTCGATAACTATGCGCATACCGTCCCTGTCGGATTCGTCGCGCATGGCTGATATGCCGTCGATGCGCTTATTCTTAACAGTCTCGGCAATCGCCTCGAGAAGCCGCGCCTTGTTGACCTGATACGGCAGCTCCGATACGATTATCCTCGTGCGTCCCTGTGAGAATTCCTCCATCTCGGTCCTCGCGCGCACTCTGATGCGTCCGCGCCCGGTCGCATATGCCGCGCGGATGCCCGCTCTGCCCATAATGATTCCGCCTGTCGGAAAATCCGGACCCGTGATATGCTCCATCAGGTCGTCAAGCTCAGCCTCCGGGTTACCCATGACGCAGATAACCGCATCAATAACCTCTCTTAAATTATGCGGAGGAATATTCGTCGTCATACCTACGGCGATACCGCTCGAACCGTTGCAAAGCAGATTTGGGAAGCGGCTTGGCACGACCCGCGGCTGTTTTCGCGTGTCATCGTAGTTCGAATCCCAATTGACCGTGTCTTTATCAATATCGCGCAGCATTTCGTCGGATATGCGCGATAGGCGTGATTCTGTGTATCGCATCGCAGCGGGCGGGTCGCCGTCGACAGAACCGAAGTTACCGTGCCCTGAAACGAGCATATAGCGCATTGAGAAATCCTGTGCCATACGCACGAGCGCGTCATAAATCGATGCGTCTCCGTGCGGATGGTAGCGCCCCATAATATCGCCGACGGCAGTCGCTGATTTCCTGAACGGCTTATCGTTCGTCAGATTGCTCTCATACATCGTGTAGAGTATGCGGCGATGGATAGGCTTGAGTCCGTCACGCACGTCGGGAAGAGCCCTGTCGATGATAACCGACATAGCATATGTAAGGAAGGATTTCTCCATTTCCTCCTCGAGAGGAGCTTTTACTATATTCTGATCGGGAAAGCTAATGTCCCCGGTTTTTTCTTTTTTTGCCATTTATTGTTCTCCGCTCCGCTTAGTTTTGGTTTATTGCTTCTGTCAGCAGTCGAGGTCAACGACGTATTTTGCGTTAATTTCGATATATTCCTTGCGCGGCTCAACCTTTTCGCCCATCAGCACCGTAAAGACCTCGTCCGCCCTGATCGCATCTGTAAGCTCAATTCGCTTGAGTGTTCTCGTCTCGGGGTTCATCGTCGTCTCCCACAGCTCGTGAGGGTCCATCTCACCCAGACCCTTATTGCGTGATATATCGACCTTGCCCTTACCATCCTCACCGCGCATCTCATCAAGCGCGCCGTCGAGATCATCCTCATCAAGAATGTATCTGACATTCTTACCGCGCGTCAGCTTGAAGAGCGGCGGCTGCGCCGCATAGACATATCCTCCCTCGACAAGAGGACGCATAAAGCGGAAAAAGAAGGTCAGCAGCAGTGTCCTGATATGACTGCCGTCGACATCGGCGTCTGCCATGATTATCACCTTGTGATAGCGAAGCTTACTCTCATCGAAATCCTCGCCGATGCCCGCACCAAGCGCCGTTATGACCGGTGTGAGCTTTTCGTTGCCGTAGACCTTATCGACACGTGCTTTTTCAACATTGAGCATCTTGCCCCACAACGGCAGGATAGCCTGATAGCGACTGTCGCGTCCGCCCTTTGCGCTTCCGGCTGCTGAATCTCCCTCAACGATGTATATCTCCGAAAGCGACGGGTCCGTCACGTTGCAGTCAAAAAGCTTCCCCGGCAGAGCCATACCCTCGAGTGCGTTCTTGCGCCTGATATTCTCGCGCGCCTTACGGGCAGCCTCACGGGCGCGCGACGACATTAGCGCCTTATCGAGAATAGCGCGCGCAACAGTGGGGTTCTCCTCCATAAATATCGTGAGCTTTTCGGTGACGACATTATCGACCAGTGTTCTTATCTCGCTGTTGCCGAGCTTCGATTTCGTTTGCCCCTCGAACTGTGCCTCCATGAGTCTGACAGATATAACGGCTGTAACACCCTCGCGGCAGTCCTCGCCCGAGAGCTTATCCTCACCCTTGAGCATATTTGTTTTCTTGCCGTAATCGTTGAGAACCTTTGTGAGAGCGGCCTTGAACCCTGTCTCATGCATTCCGCCGTCCTGCGTATTGATGTTATTGGCAAAGCTGAGCAGCATCTCGTTATACATATCGCCGCAGTATTGCAGGGCGACCTCCGCGGTCGAATCGTTCCGCTCGCCCGCGAGGTAGATTACATCCTCATGCAGCGGAGTCTTGTTGCGGTTGAGATACTTGATGAATTCAATTATCCCGCCCTCATAGTGCATACGGTCCTCCGCTTCGTGTCCGGACCGTTTGTCTCTCGTCGTTATCTGCAGACCGGCGTTGAGGAAAGCCTGCTCGCGCATACGAACGCGTATGGTCTCATAGTTAAAATCAAGGTCGTCAAATATCTCACAGTCGGGCAGGAATCTGACCTCTGTGCCGGTTTTGTCGGTTGTGCCGACTATTTTCAGCTCTTGAGTGATATCACCGCGGGCAAATTTCATCTCATATATCTGCCCGTTCTTATGAACACGCACCTCAAGCCACTGCGACAGAGCGTTAACAACAGAGGCGCCGACACCATGCAGGCCGCCTGAGACCTTATATCCCCCGCCGCCGAATTTTCCGCCGGCATGCAGAACTGTATACACAACCTCAAGCGCGGGCTTGCCGGTCTGCTCTTGAATGTCTATCGGTATTCCGCGCCCGTTATCGACGACGGTTATTACATTCCCCTCATTGATTGTCACGGTGATCTCGTTGCAGAAGCCGCCGAGAGATTCATCAATAGAGTTATCGACAATCTCATAAACAAGATGGTGCAGCCCCGAGGTTGAGGTTGAACCGATATACATACCGGGTCTTTTACGGACAGCCTCCAAGCCTTCGAGAACTTGGATCTGCGAGGCGTCGTATTCACCGGTTATATCGGGCGTATTATCTGCCGTATTATTCACAGTATTGCCGATAGTATTGTCAATACTGTTATTCATTGAATTTTCTGAATTTGTATTTTCCGCTGTGCTGTTGAGTGTATTATTTACTGTATTTTCAGTCACGAAAATTCCAATCCTTTCCTATTGTTGCCCGTCACATAATTAGCCTTCACAAAATTACCGTTCACACTGTTGCATTTCGCCCGAGGCAGCTGGAGCATCCGGCCTGTCGGTCTGCAGCAGGCGCATATGAATCGAATACCTGAGAATTGCAGCTTCCTATCCCTTCAGGATATTCTCCGAACGCTTGAGCAGCGTGAGTGAGGACAGCTGCGAGAGATAGACACTCTTCGTATCGTTGTCGCTGCAGACGACGAAGGATTTGGGAAGCTCGTCAGTCACGCTTACGACTATACCTGCCTTCTCGGCGGTGTTTAAAAATCCGCGAGTAATGCGGGAGCTTGTCGTGTTATCCAAATCGAAAATACCGATGACCGTGCTTTCAGGTACTACGACATTTTGTCCAAGATGAAGATACATAGCTTATAGTATTCTCCCGTTATCAATGTGAAGCGTGAAATTGCTGCCGGTCGCCGGCTCATCGTCTGTTGTTGTTATCATAACCTGCCCCGTTTGGATCTTACCGAGAATATATTCACGTCTTGCGATGTCAAGCTCTGAGAGCACATCATCTAAAAGCAGCACGGGGTACTCTCCCCGATCGTCATAGTGGATATCCCGTTCAGCCAGCTTGATTGAGACTGCCGCCGTGCGTGCCTGTCCTTGCGAGGCATATTTTCTTGCCGGGCTGCCATTGATTTCAACCTCTAAATCGTCCTTGTGCGCTCCTGAAAGACACATTCCGCTCATCAACTCGGCGCGGCGATGCTCGCGCTGATGCTCAAGCAGGTCGGGCAGTATTTGCTCCGGTTTTTTATCTTTAAAATCCATCCCTGCCACCGTTTTATAGCGTATTGTCAGCGCTTCCTTATTTCCCGAAAAATCACGGTGTATCTCCGCGGCTTTCCCGGCAAGTATTTCCGAAAATGCCGACCTGTAATAAATAAGGCGGGCGCTTTGCTGGGCAAGCAGATGGTCATAATCGTCAAGAAGCTCCAAAAGTGCGGGCTTATCGCGATGATTGCGAAGTATGTGTGACTTGCGCTCATAAAGGCGGTTAAACTCCGTGAGGGAGGTACGATATCCGGGGCGAAGCTGCGAAAGGCAATGATCCATGAGCTTGCGCTTGACCGCTGCGCCGCTCTTTATCATGTCCAGATCGTCGGGACCAAACACAACAATCGTGAGTCTCCCTGCTATTTCAGACATGCTTTTAATCTTTACGCTGTTGATATAATATTCGCGCCTGCGCCCATGAAAAAGCCGGGCTTCCAGCGTTTGTTCCCGTTCGAAGGATACAACGTTTGCCCGGATGCAAGAACGTTCACTACCGAATGAGATAAGCTCCTTATCGACAGCCGGACGAAATGACCGTCCGGTGCCAAGGTAGTATATCGCTTCAATGAGGTTCGTTTTCCCCTGAGCGTTACGCCCGGCGATAACGTTTACACCATCCGTAAAAACGGCAGTCTGTTCCGAATAATTACGGAAATTCTCAAGATACAGTTCCTTGACTGTCATAAAGCCTGCTTCACCAGAAAGACATTGTCGCCGCAGCGGACTATATCACCTTGCCTGATTTTTTTACCGCGCAGCAAACATCGCTCGCCGCCGACAAAAACGTCACCGTTTTGAATGAGTACCTTCGCCTCGCCGCCAGTGGAGGCAATGCAGGCAAGCTTTAGCAGTGAATCAAGCTTTATATACTCGCTTTTGATATTTATAGGCTTTATTCCATGAAGCTTAACCGTCATATGTCTTTAACCTTACGGGAAGGATAAGATAGAGAAAGCTGTCATTCTCGTCGACAGGTGAAATGACACAAGGGGTAACACCGTTTGTCAGCTCGAAAACTATCTCGTCGGCAGGAGCGGCTTTTAAAGCGTCAAGCAGATATTTGTAGTTAAAGCCAATCTCAAGCTCATCACCGTTGCCGTTTATTACGCACTCGTCATTTGCCTTACCAACGGCTGAGGCAGCGTAAAACTTAGCGATACCGTCACCGAAAAGGCATTTGAGAGGTGTTAGCTGTGTGTCGTTGATAATAACCGAGACCCTCTCGACAGACTTGATCATCTCGGATTTATCTACTATGATCTGGTGCTTTCTCTCCTGCGGTATCGAGTTTTTATAGTTGAGAAACTCACCTTCAAGCCTGCGTGAGATGAGCGTGATGTTGCTCTTTGAGAATATAATATGTTTTGCACCAAGTGTTATTGCAACAGTACCCTCATCGTCTGTCGATATTCTCTCAAGCTCACTGAGTGCCGCGCCGGGAACCACAAATGAGCAGGAGGGTGTGTCGGGGTTTTTCATTCTTTCACGTCTGAGTGCCAGACGGAAACCGTCGACGGCAACTACCGTGAGCTCACCGCCGCTGATCTCAAACAATGCCCCGGTATGAATCGGCCGCGATTCGTTATCGCTGATGGCAAACCTCGTCTGGGCAATCATGCTCTTTAGGATACCTTCATCGATCTCGATGAGCTCCAGTTCCTCAACAGAGGGAAGATCAGGATAGTCAGATACGGGTGATCCCAGTATCTCAAAATCACTGAGCTCACTTTCGAGTGATGCTACATACCCTGAATTCACGGAAATCATTACATTTTGCCCGGACATTTTCCTTATGATCTCACCAAACAGCCGGGCATTTAAAACAATTCCGCCTTTTTCTTCGACCTCCGCCGGTACACTGGTGACTATCGCTGTTTTCAGGTCATATCCGGTAATTCTGACCTCGTTGTCCTCTGCTTCAAGCAAAAGGCCTTCGAGTGTTATTACGGGGCTCTTGACCGGTGCAACATGAGTAGCAGTTATAATAGCAGCCAGTAATAACAGTTTATCACAGACAAACTTCATTTTTTGTTCCTTTCATATCCTCATATGCAGGGGAAATATATTAAACTTTTTTTCTGAATAGAAAGAAAGAAATAATTGTTTTAGTAAAAGAAGTAGTAGTATGAAATTATGTGGATAAACTGTGAAGTCCGCTGCGGGACAGAGGAAGCCGGGAAACACATTAATGTGGATAAATCAGCTGTAAATGTTAACAAACACCACAGAGTGTGAAGAAGTTGAAAACAAGAATGTGAATGTGTGTGGAAATGTTAGTTTTTTGAAATGATGTTGGAGGTGATGTCTTTAACGGTTTGCGAGAATTCCTGTGATTTTTTGATATTTGTCTCTATTCGCTTGATAGATGAAATCACCGTTGTATGATCGCGCCCTTCAAAGATATTGCCGATATCCTTGAGGGAGAGGTTTGTCAGATCGCGAATCAGGAACATCGAGACTTGTCTTGCAAGGGCTGTGTCCCTTGTCCTGCGCTGGCCCTTGAGATCCTCCGGCTTGAGCGTGTAATACTTTGCTGTTTCTTCAATGATAGTGTCGACTGTCGGCATGAGCTCCTTCGCACCGGTGAAAATGTCTTTAAGACGATCGGCGACCTTACTGACGGTAATATCGTCATCCATAAGATCACGATAGGCGATAATCATTTTAACGGCGCCCTCAAGCTGACGAATGTTTGATGACAGATTATCGGCGATGTAGTTTGTGACATCGTCGGGGAGAATAACACCCATAGATTCAGCCTTGCTTCTAATGATAGCAATGCGCAGGGCATCATCCGGAGGTTGGATATCAGCAAGGAGACCGGACTCAAATCTTCCCCTGAGCCTGTCCTCCAGTGTATGTATCTCGCTTGGCGGCCTGTCGGAGGTGAATACTATCTGCTTGCCAAGCTCGTAGAGTGTGTTGAAGGTGTTGAAGAATTCCTCCTGTGTGGAAATCTTGCCGGCGATGAATTGGATGTCGTCAATGAGAAAAAGGTCGGCGCCGCGGTATTTTTCGCGGAACTCAATAACATTGCCAACCTGAATTGCCTGAATCATCTCGTTTGTGAAATCGTCGCCCTTGACAAAAACGATATTGTAGTGCGGGAATTTAACGGCGATAGAGTGGCGGATAGCGTGCAGAAGATGCGTCTTACCAAGCCCTGATTCACCGTAGATGAAAAGCGGGTTGTAGCCGTGCTTCTGCGTACCTTCGGCGACAGCCTTAGCGGCGGCGTGGGCAAATTTGTTGGAATTGCCGACGACGAACTGCTCAAAGGTGTATTCGTCAACAAACGAATAATCCCTCTCAATAGAGGATCCGACCATAGAGGAAAGCCCGGCGTCGTCCAGAACAACGACGTCGATATCACCTGCAAAGAGCTCGCTCAATGCCTGCTTAATGATTGAGGTGTAGCGCTCTTCAATGACATTTTTTTTGAATTCTGACGGCGTATGGATGAATAAGCGGTTGTCGCTCAGCTTGACGGCACTGCAATCGTTAAACCAAGTATCAAACGCTGTCATGGGTAAATCCTTACTCATGATATCAAGCACTCTTTTCCATACATCCGCAATGGAATTCATAGCTGCGATCCCCTTGTCAATACCTCATGCAATGTGCATTATTGTACCAATAATACACTAAAAATGCAAGTTATTTTGCTTTCCCGCCCCACTGACAGCCGAATATCGTCAATATGACGGAATATTGTGTGTACACTGAAAATGGAGAATCCCTGAAATACAGTTAATTCCCCATTCATCATTCCTATATTCGCTTTGTGTTAAAACACATGATTATGTTTGATATATAATATGTGTCACAATATGTCACATAAAGCCGTAATCACATGATATGTAACATAAGGCTGTGGTCACACGACATGTCACATATTGTTCAGCTTCAGTGTCATACCGGATTTTCTGTGTGCGGCTTTGTTTTTATGGATAAGACCTTTAGTTGCGGCGCGGTCAACTGTCTTAACAGCTGTTATGTATGCGCTGCGGGCTGCTTCACGATCACCCTCGGTTACTGCGGTGTCAAATTTCTTGATGTTCGTCTTTAAAAGCGATTTGGCAGCCTTATTCTTTGCCGCGGCCTTTTGTGACAGTAGCACTCTTTTGGATGCAGATTTGATATTTGGCATTTGTTCACGGTCACCTCCTCACACACGAAAAATAGTTGCCGTAACGGCGACGGACTGTTATGATACCACTTTGCAATGCAATATGCAAGCATTTTTGTCTTTAAAAATAAGTAAAATTAGCTCAATTTAACTCAAAATTTCTTGTAATGTATTGTTCGTATGCTATAATGATTGCTTCGCAGTCATTATTCTTTATATAAAGAGAAATACATATGGGGATGATATGGGCAAAATAGTCGCTGTAGCCAATCAGAAGGGCGGCGTCGGTAAGACGACGACATGTGTGAATCTGAGCGCCGCATTGACGGAGGCAGGATATCGCACGCTTATGTGCGATATGGACCCGCAGGGGAATGCGACATCCGGGCTTGGCGTTGACAAGAATAACAAGGATAATCCAAACATTTACAATGTGCTGATTGATGGGATAACCGCAGCGGATGCGATAGTCAGCACACCGTTTTGTGATGTCCTGCCCTCAAACAAGATACTCTCCGGGGCAGGGATCGAGCTTGTCATGACAGAGAATCGCGAATTCGTATTAAAAAACGTCCTCGCCGGAGTGCGTGACAATTATGATTATATACTTATCGATTGCCCGCCGTCGCTGGAAATGCTGACACTCAATTCGCTTTGCGCAGCCGACACGGTTTTGATACCCGTTCAGTGCGAATATTTTGCGCTTGAGGGTCTCTCTGACCTGATGACGACGATTCGCATGACGAGAAAGTCGCTCAACACGACGCTTGATATCGAAGGCGTTCTGCTGACGATGTATGACGCAAGGACAAACTTTTCGGCGCAGGTCGCGGCGGAGATCAAGAAATATTTCAAGCAAAAGACATATAATGTCTCTATCCCTCGCAGCGTGAGGGTGGCGGAAGCGCCCAGCCACGGCAAGCCCGTGACGACATATGACAAGACATCAAGGGGAGCGGTCGCATATACCACGCTGGCAAAGGAGTTTGTCAAGCGCAACAGCTGATTGCAAAAAGCTGAGTCGGCTGAACGTGACTCAGCTGAGCGTATACAGGAGTGAGCAGCAGCTGAGTGTAGTGAGCGGCAGCTGAGTGTACATATTAAGTATATTACGTATATCAAAGTTAAGCGCAAATTGTTCTGTATTATGTACTAATGGTTGACTAAAGCGGCTGAGTGCAGCGCCATAGCGTGAGTGACTAAGTATAAAGACGATATCCCTGATAATACATCCGGAGGGTACCTGAGCGTGAAAGC
>JGI994J12354_10005034_pt1 | contig 11558 bp, 5 predicted proteins | sample IntmicLarv3ML3BL_FD_12354 | JGI IMG/M metagenome (IMG submission 12354) | reverse complement strand
TCGTTCGTTTAGGGATGTAGATTAGGCAGGGGAAGGTGAAGCTGTGCAACGCACCGCGAAACCGCGGATCCTGCCTAAAGCAGCTTTAGCTGCGTTCTACGCCCTAAACGGACGAAAAATCTATTTTGGCACTGACAACGCCATGATTTTTTGTTTGAAGGACAGTAAAAGTTAAGTCATTGAACGTTACCATATCGCCGACATGCGGCGGCCTGTCTAAAAGTTTTATTATAAGTCCGCTTACTGTATCAACGTCTTCATCTGTCAATTCTATATCAAAGATTTCGCCGACTTCATCTAAACGTACAGTTCCGCCGACTATTATTTTATTTTCGTTTTCTTCTATTATAGCCGGTTTTTCAGAAACGTCTTCAGATATTTCGCCGATAATTTCTCCGAACAGGTCATCTAAAGTTACTATCCCTGCGGTGCCTCCATGTTCATCCATAACAACTGCTATATGTATTCTTTTTTCACGCATGGTTTCGAGCACTGTATCGGCTGCAGTTGACTCAGCAACAAACGGAACCTGGCGGATGTTACGACTATTTAGCGTAGTATCATTCTCGACTATATCCAGTAAATCTTTTACTGTTACTACACCTATTATATGATCTATATCATCACGATAAACAGGGTATCTGCCAAAACCGCCGTTTTCTACTATTTCTTTAATTTTTTCTTTATCGGCGTGCAGCGGTATTCCATGCACATGGACGCGCGGCACCATAACATCTCCCGCATCCAAATTCTCAAAATCCAGTATATCTTGTAAGACATCAGCGCTTTCCGGTCCAAGCAATCCTTGTTCTTCGCTTTCTTCTAACAAATATTCTATTTCTGCGGAAGTATGCGAATGTTGCGTTTGGCGTTTAATCCCAAAAATAGCGAGTATACCGCTAGTTATACCGCCGAGCAGTATAATAAGCGGATATAAAATTACATGAAAGAAGGTGATAAACGGAGAAATATCAACTGCTGCTTTTTCGCTGTTTGTCAAAGCAAGAGATTTAGGTATCATCTCACCAAGCGTTATATGAAGATATGTCACGATAATTACCGCTGAAATAGAGGCTATAATATGCGCGTAAACAACTGATTGCAGCGTGATAAATATCCACTCCGCTATCATATGTTCAGCATACATACCAAGTCCCAGACTGGCGGCGGTTATTCCCAGCTGACAAGTGGTTATATATTGGTCAAAAAAACGTGGAGTATTGACTATTTTTATCAGTCTGTCGATAACTTTGGATTCTCCGGCTTTTACTTCAAGAGCGTGACGGGATAAAGATATAACCGCAAACTCTCCGACAACAAATACCGCGTTTAAGAAGATAAGTGTTAAAATGATGAGGGAAGGTACTATATAGGTGAAAAATATATCAGTCATTTTCACTCACCTCATCATTTTTTAAAGTTAAGATTACTGTATACGCGGTATTATTTTTGATTTCCGTCACTTCTATCTCAGCTTTTTCTAAAGCGATTTTCTGTCCAACTTCAGCTATTTGTCCTGTTTCGTGTGATAAAAGACCGTTGATAGTGTCAACTTCATCTGTTTCTGAAAATGTAGTATCAATATACTTTTTTAAGTCAGCGAGCAGATAATCTCCAGGAAGGATGATCCTACCGTCTTTTAATATTTGCGCTTCTCTGTTCTCTGCTTCTTTAAATTCATCGCCCATATCACCAAATATTTCAGCGAGTACATCTTCTAAAGTTACGAGTCCTTCAGTCCCGCCGAATTCGTCGAGAACTATAGCTATATGCCGTTTTTTTTCTCTCATAGTTGTCAAAAGGTTTGTAGCTGATATAGTTTCCGGCACAAAAACAGCCGGACTTATAAAGTGTTGAACCTCTTTTTTATCACCGGTTTTTATATAGTCCAAAAGCGCGTCACGAGTGCTCATAATGCCGCTTATTTCGTCAATATTTTCCGTATAAACGGGAATACGTGTATATGGGGTATCAATAATTGTTTGCCATATATCATCATGATTGTCTTCTAAGTTTATTGAGGTCATTTTACGGCGCGGGATCATTATTTCACGTGCGGTTCTCTCGGTCAGATTAAGCGCTTCCTTTAGCCTTTCATGCTCTTCGTCTTCTAAAAAACCTTCTTTATGGCTTTCGGTTAATATGACATCAAGTTCATCAACAGAACACGCTGCGCGGGCATTGTTGTGCAGAGATACTTTAAACAGTTTTAAAATACCGTTTCCGCTCCCGTTTAAAATAGTTATATACCATGAAAAAACAAACATAGAAAAACGCATAGGGTAGAAAGTATATATAGCGGAGTGGATAGGGTACTGAAGAGCGAGTGATTTTGGTAACAGTTCGCCGAAAATCATTTGCAAAACAGTGAAAACGGCGAGTATAATTATAGCGGCGGCTGATAGTGCTGCAGTGTCTGATACTATACCAAGGCCGACTATATGTACTGTTATCGGTTCCACTAAAACAGCTTGAGTGTACGCGCCGAGAATTATAGATGACAGCGTTATACCTATTTGCGCCGCGGCAACATATCTGTCTAATAGCCGTGACTCTTCAATATACGGCAATATTTTCGCCGCTATAGCTGACATGTTGTTTTTATTGTCTTGCGCTAAGGTATAGACAGCGCTTCTTCGTACGGAGACTGCCGCAAACTCCGCCATCACGTAAAGCGTGTTTAGAAGAATAAGTACAGTAATTATAACCCAAGCCATCTAAGCGCTCCTCTCAAAAGTAGAGTAGCTATCATCAGCCGGCGGGTCATCTGAAATATCGTTTAAATCTGTCTTCATATGCAGGATTAGATTAATCCTTTTTATATTATACCCATTATCTATTATTATGTCAATTTTACAGCTTGTTTATTCTCGTAGTTATAGCGTCGTAATTACATATCAGACATATTTATCGGGTTCACGTGCCATATTTTATCCGTATAGTCTTTAGTGGTTCTGTCGCTTGAAAAGTATCCGCTTCTCGCAGTATTAAGTATAGACATTTTTGCCCAGCGTGTTTCGTCCAGATAAGCTTCCGCTGCTTTATCTTGCGCCGCGACATAGCTGTCAAAGTCAGCGGTTATCTGGTAAAAATCATAGCTTGTCAAGTTATTATATATTGGCTTAAACAGCCCGTGTTCACTTGGCGAAAAGAAATCTATATCTATAAGATGTAGTACTCTTTGTAAGAGTTCTGAACGTTCTATAAACGCCTTAGGGTCAAAACTACTTCGTCTGAGATCTTCAACTTTTTTAACATCGTTGCCGAAAATAAAGATGTTATTATTGCCGACACGTTCGTAAATCTCGACATTTGCTCCGTCCATAGTGCCTATAGTTATAGCGCCGTTTAACGCAAATTTCATATTTCCGGTGCCGGAAGCCTCAGTGCCGGCAGTAGATAACTGCTCTGATAAGTCCGCTGCCGGTATTATTTTTTCAGCAAGTGAGACGCGATAATTCGGCAAAAACGCGACATTTAAAAAAGGGTTTATTTCTAAGTCGCGCTGAGTCAATTCCGCGATGCGGCTGATAAACCGGATGATAAGTTTGGCAAACGTATAGCTTGGTGCCGCTTTTCCGCTTATCAGACAAGTTCTCGGTACTATATTTAAGATCTCATTGTCTTTTAAACGTATATATTGCGAGATGATATATAGCGCGAAAAGCAGTTGACGTTTATACTCATGAATCCTTTTTACTTGTACATCAAAAACAGTGTCCGGAAAAACTAAAATACCGGTATCTTCCGCTATATTTTCGCAAAGTCTCACTTTATTATTTCTTTTTACTTCACGCCATCTATCTTGAAAAGTTTTATCATCTGAAAGATGTTCCAGCCGGCTGAGTTCACTCAGATTCTTAATCCATTTTTCACCGATGGCTTCAGTGATAAGCTCTGAAAGTTCCGGATTCGCGCTTTTTATCCATCTTCTTGGCGTAACACCATTAGTAATATTAAAAAATTTATCAGTGTTCATCTGATAAAAATCTTTAAACATTGTATTTCTTATGATATTAGAGTGGATCTCCGCTACTCCGTTTACCGCGTGACTGCCGACAACAGCGAGATGGCTCATACGTACCCGTTTAATATTATCTTCCGCTATGATAGACATTCTTTTCATTCGGTCAAGATCACCGGGGAACGAGGTTTGAACGTCAAGCATAAAATAGTGGTTGATGAGGTATATTATTTCCATATGGCGCGGCAAAAGTTTTGTCATCATAAAAACAGTCCATTCCTCTAACGCTTCAGGCAAAATAGTATGGTTTGTATATCCAAATACAGATGTGCAGATATCCCATGCCGTATGCCACTCTAAGTTTTCTTCGTCTACAAATATCCTCATAAGTTCAGGAATAGCCAACGCCGGATGAGTGTCATTTAGTTGAATAGCTACTTTTTCACCAAATGACAATATATTATCTCCGTTTTCTTGTTTAAAACGCCGTACTATATCCTGTACTGATGCTGAAACCAAAAAATACTCTTGTTTTAAACGCAGTTCTTTTCCTGCTTCAACTGTATCGCTTGGGTAAAGTACTTTGCTTATAGTTTCGCTCAGCACTTGCGTTTGACTTGCCATCATATAGTCGCCGCTGTTGAAGTAATTTAAGTCAAATTCAGCAAATGCTTGAGCATTCCACAAACGGAGAGTGCCGACAGTTGTAGTGTCATATCCCGGGATAGGTATGTCAACGGCAGAAGCGAGAACAGTTTCACTATTATACCATTTGCGTTTATATTTTTTATTTGGTTGGTCTTCGTCCGGTGAGGTGTATCCGCCGAAATAGATATCCATAGAGTATTCAGGCCGTTCAAATTGCCACGGGCTGGGAAGGCTTAGCCAATTATCAGGTTTTTCAACCTGCTTACCGTCAATGATTTCCTGATTAAAAAGACCGAAGTTGTAGTTTATACCATATCCCAGAGCAGGTATATCAAGAGTAGCTAAAGAGTCTAAAAAGCATGCTGCCAGTCTCCCGAGACCGCCGTTTCCGAGCCCTGCGTCACGTTCTAACTCTTCAACTTCTTCAAGTTTCATCCCGAGCTCTAACAATGCTTTTTTAGCTATTTTTTCGATATCAAGGTTTATAAGCGCGTTCCCAAGAGTTCTTCCCATCAAAACTTCCATACTGAGGTAGTAAACTCTCTTTGGCTTTATCTCTTTATAACGTTGTTGCGTTACTATCCATCTCTCGCAGAGGAGTTCTGTTACAGCATAGGCGACAGATAAAAAATTATCATAGTCTGTTGCCGTTTCTTGCCCTTTACCTATATGGTGTTCCAAATTGTTTAGTACAGCGATTTTAAAGTTTTGGACCGGATCACTAAATTTCTCGCTATTTTTATTTGTTATCATATATATAATTATACCATACCTTTATTTATTCGTCTATTTTGACGTAAACAAACAGGAAATATATTAACAAAAACGCGGTACAGTCTTGTTTTATTTGCATCTCAAAGCCGGAGAACTTTTAAAAAACATGGTTAGTGTTTTTAGAGGTGTCCAAATGTAGAGTCTTGACAAAAATAGTATAATTATGCTATTATTTGAAGGGTTTACGAGTAAAACAAACAAAATAAAACATTAAAATAGGTATGCGAAAAAAGTTGTAAATTATAGAGCTGTTTTTTCGTTGATTTAGACGCCGATTAGATAGCCGATTTCACACAAACGTTACACAAATACTACACGCCCTTGCTTTAACTAACGGTTTTTTTATCTTATAATAGTATTACCGGACAAAAGGGGGAAAATAAGATATGAAACAAATATTATTTTGGTTTTATCAATAGTAGTATTAATCATCGCAATAATGGGATACTAAAAAACTCAACAGTTAAAACAGGTGGATCAACCCTGAGTAGAAAAGGTAAAATGTTAAAAAAATAAAGAAAAGGAACGTAATGAAAGTGAAAAAAATTTTAAATGTAATAACGCTGATAGCGGTGAGCGCAGTGATTTTCGCGCAGGGTTCAACAGCGGAGCAAACAGCATCGCTTGAAGAGCGGGTTGAAAAGTTAGAAAAAGCCTCTATGGCAGAGTACATAACCTTCAGCGGTTTTGGTCAAGTGCAGTTTTTAAACAGCAGCAATGAAAGCGGAGCAGAAAAAGAAGGGTTTAATATCCGCAGGATGAGGCTCAAGATGGTTGCGGTTCCAAACAAAGAGACAAGCGTTGTTTACCAAGTTGACCTCGCTAATGGTTTTACCACACTTGATGCGTATGCTCAATACGCGCCGAGCGGCAGTGAAAAGACCGGTTATGCGGTAAGAATAGGTCAAATAGGTATCCCGTTTGGTTATCAGCAAACACGTTCAACAACAGCTAAAGAAAATCCGGATAATGCCAATGTAGTAGTCAATTTGACTGAAAATTTGAACGGCAATGTTATCAGCAACTCTCCCGGAGTTTATTTTTCAACAGCGTCAAATAATACATATAGTGTTGAAGCATCAGTATCTGGAGCTGCAGGGCGAAACAAAGTGAACACAAACGGCAATAAAGCTCTTGTTGGTACAGTTCGCGGCAAAGGGAAATTTACAGATAAGTTAACCGGCGGAGTAAGTCTTATGTATTCAAAACAGAACAAAGATTTTGTTCCTTTTAATGCCATAGATACAACTTACCTTCGTTACGGTATAGACGCTCAGTATAAAATAGCTGATAACTTAAACTTTATGGCCGAGTATATAGCCGGAACAGATAAAGACTCTGTTGACGGAGCTCAAACTATCAATCATAATGGGTATTATGGTCAAGCGGTATATAACTTCAACGACAAAACTCAGAGTATGGTCATGTACGACAGTTATAAAGTAACCGGAACTGAGAGTTTAAACACATTAACCGTCGGCGGTATTTACAAGTTAAATAAAAACTGGACGCTCAGACTGTTTGGTAAAAATAAAAGCGGAGCGGCAGATGGAAATGATATAATCTTTGATACTATCATATCGTTCTGATTTATTTAAACTTTTATGGCTCAGGTAAAATAAGGCAGCGTGATTTCAGAGATCGCGCTGCTTTTTTTTTACTTTAAAAATTAGTTTAAGATGACCGTAAACAAGCAAAGTTTACTTTACATAAGAAGCTGTTTTATAGTATAATATATAAGGTTAAGATGTATTTAAAACGTTTAGAAATATATGGGTTTAAGACTTTTGCTGAGAGCGTAGACTTAGAGTTTGGTCCGGGTATTACAGCTATAGTAGGTCCTAACGGTTCAGGCAAAAGCAATATTAGCGACGCGGTGCTGTGGGTGCTTGGTGAACAAGGTTCAAAGGCTATACGTACAAATCGTTCAACTGATGTTATATTTAACGGTTCAGACGCTAAACGGGCGCTTGGACTGGCAGAAGTTCATCTTACCCTTGATAACTCTTTAGGTATGTTGCCGACAGAGTTTTCAGAAGTTACGGTTTCCCGTCGTGTTTTTCGTTCCGGCGAGAGTGAATACCTTATAAACAAAGTCCCGGTACGTTTAAGAGATGTACAGGATTTATTTCTTGACACAGGTATAGGCAAACAGTCATATTCTATCATCAGTCAGGGCGAGGTTGACGCGGTGCTTTCATCACGTTCTGAAGATCGGCGCGCGCTTTTTGAAGAGGCAGCGGGAATTAATAAATATAAGCATAGAAAGCGTGAAACTCAACGAAAGTTGGAGCAAACACGTATTAATTTACTCCGTGTTAACGACATTATCGGCGAGCTTGAAAATCAAGTGGAACCGTTAAATATCGCTGCGAATAAGGCGCAGGAATATAGGGAACTTCACGCTGAAGAGAGGAAACTCCAGCTGTCCCTTGATGTGTTTCAATATAACGGGTTGAAACAAAATCTTGAACGGAGCAATGCACGAGAAGAAGGGTTTGAAAAAGAACTTCAAGAGTATAACTTAAACCTATCAAAGGTAGAAGTAACAGAAAGCGTACTGCGCGCTGACTTACAAAAAAAAGATGATGAGATAGAGTCAGCGCGTAGTTTGCTTCATCAGCGCGAGATGGCAGTGAACGAGCGTGAAAGCTTTATAGAAAACGCCGCACGAGAATATAATACTAAGATGGCAGATATTGAGCGTTTAAAACAGGAGTTGCTTACCTTACGCGCTGATAAAGATAATTTTGACGCGCAGATAGCACTGCAAAGAGAAGACAGTAAAAAAGCGTCAATAGAACTGTTGACGATAAATGATGAGTTCGCTGTGTCTGAACAAGAAGTTCTGCAGACAGAAAATGATATAACTAAAACACGCGGTGAACTATCTGAACTTCGAAAAAAAGAGACACATCTCTTCGATCAGATATCAAAAATACGTAATTATCTATCGCACAACGAGTATTTACTCAGCAATGTTGACGCGCAGATAAAGAAAATTGACATAGGATTTTTAGATGCTGACGCGAAACTTGTTGAGATGACCGAGAAACTTAAAAATGAAAACAAACGCGCGGATGAATTAAAAAAATCTATAAAAGAAAGCAGTGAAAAATTAAGCGGAAAAGAAAGCGAGAGGATAAAAACGCTAAAACTACTGAATGAATCTCAGCAAAAAACAAGCGAATTACGTGAACAGATCGCCGCTATATCCGCTAATATAAAAACGTTATCAGAACTTGAAGAAGAGCATGAAGGGTATTTTCCCGGAGTCAAAGCAACTTTTTCTTATCTAAAAGATGGAAAATTGAGCGGTGATTTTAAGAGTTTTTCTGAAATAATGACTATTGACGGACGTTTTGAGACTGCTTTTGAGGTAGCTCTCGGCGCCAATTTGCAAGATATCATTACCGACACTGAAGAAAACGCCAAACATGCCATTAAGCTGTTAAAAGAAAATAAAGGCGGCAGAGCAACTTTTTTGCCGCTCGATATCCTCCGCGCGGACAGGATCACCTCTATACCGAAAGATTCGCCGGGAATTATAGGTGCCGCTTATGAACTTATTACTTATGATAAAAAATATCATGAAGCTATAGTTCACGCGCTTGGACGGATAATTGTCGCTGAAACTCTCGACTCCGCGTTAAAACTCTCAAAATCCGGAAATGCCAAAGGATGGAAGTCAATAGTTACCTTAGAAGGCGAGGTTGTCACTCCGGCACAAACTATAAGCGGCGGTTCAAAGGCGAGAGGTGCAGGTCTGCTAAAACGCAAAAATGAACTTGATAAGTTAAACATAAAATATGAAGATTTAAAAACAGAGCTTGATGAGACTATGTCTGCGTTAGAAAAGATCTCTGTTTTGATAGCATCTTTTGATAAAGAGATTTTTGACCTCTCAAAGGTTTTAGAAACTTTGCGCTATGATGAAGTGAATATAAAGAATATTATCGGCAATTTTGAGGTTTTAATAAAACAAATAGAAGAAGGAAAATTCATTTTAGAGACTGATCGCGCCACTATTATTAAAGACAGTGCTCGAGCGAAACAAGATAAAACCGTGCAGGAAACAGAGTTAAATGATTTGGAAAAAAAGAAAGATATATTGCTTAGCGATATAAGTACTTTAACTACTGCGTTTCAGGCTTTAGAGTTTTCATTGAATGAAAAGAGAACACTTGCTAATAATAAAAAAGTGAAAATAGCTGAACTTAGCAGCATCGTAAACTCCGCCGAGCATAATGAACGGCAAGCTGACTCATTAAAGCAGTCAATATTAAATCGTGAAAAGGCAAATCTTATTCATACCGAACAGCTGACAACAGACATAGAATCATATAACAGTAAAAGCGGCGAGTTCGCTAAAGAACTTATACTTATGCGTACCGCGGTTGTTGACAGTCAAAAAGAACTTGCTAATTTGAGAGAAGAGCGCGCACAAATATTAAATGATATTTCGGCTAATTTAGAGCTTCAAAAGTCAAAAAGAAATGGAGCTGAAGATATACGTGAACGAATACAAAAAGCAGCTGTACGGAGCGCGCAAATAGATACTGAAATTCATTTACTCGAAGAAAAATTTTTAGATGAATGGCGGCTTTTACCGGCAGACGCTAATAAAACTGCCGAACCTATTGAAAATAGGGGAGTCGCAGTATTGCGCCTTACAGAAGTGAAGTCGCTTATAGAGAGTCTTGGCGAGGTTAACATGCTTGCGGTTGAAGAATATGATAAAGTTACTGAACGGCTTAGATTTTTAACAAAAGAACGTGATGACTTGACTGAAGGACGAGGGAAGTTAGAAGGTATTATAAAAGAGATTGATCAAATTTGCGCTGAGAAGTTTATGACGGCTTTTGTGAAGATAGGTGAACATTTCCAAGACGTATTCAGTCGGTTATTTGGTGGAGGAACAGCACAGCTCAGTTTAGTTGATACGGATAATATTTTAGATAGCGGTATAGACATAGATGTACAGATACCGGGGAAGAGAAATCAAAATTTGGTACAGCTTTCCGGCGGTGAACGCGCATTGACCGCTCTTAGTCTGCTTTTCGCCATGCTAAAGGTTAAACCCAGCCCGTTTGTTATTTTAGACGAGATTGATGCTCCGCTGGATGAAGCGAATGTCGGACGTTACGGCGAGATATTGCGTGATTTTACGCGAGAAACTCAATTTTTGACTGTTACGCATAATAAAGGAACTATGGAAATCGCTGATGTACTGTACGGTGTTACTATGGAAAAAGCCGGCATATCTAAGATAGTCAGCGTTAAACTCACCTAATTTTTTTTCGTCCGTTTAGGGCGTAGAACGGCGCGAGATCGCGCCTTTTTACGAACAGTCAGTTTCACAGTGCATTCGCACAGCTTTTTTTACCCTTCCTATGATAGAAACTTCTTTTGAAAATAATAACTTTTTTAGACTAACCAAACTTATTTGAACTTAAAAAGTGTATTTTTTTATTGACTAACTTACGCTATAAAACAGATGAAAAAATATTGTTATCATTTTTTTTGTTCTGTTTGGCGTAGAACGGCACGATTTCGCGCCTTTTTACGAACAGTCAGTTTCACAGTGGATAGTCAGCGTTAAACTTACCTGATTTTCTAGTTTTTGTAAAAGTTTTGTATTCGGTAAAACATAGCTTCCGCGTTTTTTTTCGCGGAAGCTACGTTCAGTTTAACTATAACAAATAAGTTTATGTTTTCAACATATAGATAGGTAAAGAATACTCTCCTACCGTAACTACCAAATATCCATTAATAAAACCACTGTTATAAGTTAACACAGCTTTATTGCCGTTTGGCGTGACAGAAAAATCACCGCCGTCAAAAAATATAACTGACCAAGTAACGTTTGTTGGACTCGTACCGTCGAGTTTTGTTACTTTTAAAGGCATTTTAGCGTAACTTCCTCCATTAAAAAAATAAGCCTTTCTTGCTATTGTTTTGTTTTCGTCTGTATATAAGTTAGCGTACAAACTGTCGTTATATTTAAACTCTACTCCATACTCGTTAACGTTTTTACTGTAATAACTACCCCAATCAGCAAAAGTCGCTTCATCAAACTCTACATAAAAGTCTAAAACTTCTACCGGAAGGGCTACATGATACTGTTTGCCGTCCAACTTATAAGCTGCATATATCTTTGCTTTACCTACGT
>JGI994J12354_10005033_pt1 | contig 11562 bp, 8 predicted proteins | sample IntmicLarv3ML3BL_FD_12354 | JGI IMG/M metagenome (IMG submission 12354) | reverse complement strand
GATTTTTTTATTTTAACCCATATATAAAAATTAATCAAAAATATGCAGGGAATAAAAAGGGTAATATTTTTGATGATATTATATCTACTTTGTCTATGCGACAAAGAGATAATAAATTTATATATATGGGAGCTTTCCCTGATAATTTATATAGCATGTAAAAGTCAGTTTAAAAACTGGCTTTTTTTGTTTTTTAAAATCAAAAAAATAAAGAGAAAAGGAGCAGACTATGAAAATAAAATACAATATCAAATATTTCAACAATCCAGAGACACTGGAAGATTTGAAAAAACAATATCGAGAATTAGCGTTCAAACATCACCCAGACAGAGGGCGGTAACAATGAAATAATGAAAATTATCAACTATGAATATGACGAATTATTCAAAGAATTAAAAGACATACACAAAACAAAAGAGGGAGAAACCTATACTGCCAGACAAAAAACAAATGAAACACCTGAACAATTCAAGGAAATTATCAATGAGCTTATGAATATGGACGAAGTAATAATAGAAATAATTCGGCTGTTTTGTATGGGTAACAGGCAATACAAAAATATATAAAGATAAATTCAAAGAATTAAAATTCCAATGGCACAGTAAAAAATTGGCATGGTATTTAAAGCCAGAAGATTATATAATACGCAGTCGAAAAAACTATAACCTTAATGAAATCCGTGAAATGTACGGTACAAGCGGAGAAATCAACAGTAAAGGCACAATCAAGTTAGATAGAGATGAAGAACGATAAACTTTAATTTGTTAAAACAGAACACAAAAAAACACGGTACAGTAACAAAAAAGCTGTACCGATTTTTTTATCACATAAAAATTCGGAATATTCTCACAAAACACAAATATAAATTAAGAGAATATAATTACATAATGCTAAAAAAGAGCAAACAAAAAATCGTAAAGATACTCACTTTGCGACTTAAAAAGCACACATGAATTCATTAAATATTGTCACTTTTAATAGTTTTATTTTATACTTTTTGAAATATAATGTCAATAAACATCTATCTTTTTTACATATTGTACATAATTCGACAAAATTCAAGTCTGAATATATAAAATCAAAATCTATTAAGGGTCAAAAAAATGGTACAGGGGGGAATTTTATCTATGCCGAAAAGAGGAGAAAATATACGCAAAAGAAAAGACGGACGATTTGAAGCTCGACTTATTGATTTCTACAAAATAAACGGAAAAGCACATTACAAATCGTTCTACGCCAAAACATACGGCGAAGTCAAACAAAAAATGAGATTATTCAATAAAGACAACACAATAATAAAAACAAAAATAAAAAAGCAAATAGAAGAAATATCGCATGAATGGCTTGAAAAAGCCAGACTGCGACTAAAAAAATCATCATATTGCAGATATTACAGTATAGTCAACAATCATATTTTACCATACTTCAAAAACCACAATATAACAGCAATAACAAGAGAAACCGCAGAAAAATTTATTGACTGTAAACTACAAAAACTATCAATAAAAACTGTACATGATATAACATCTGTACTTATACAAATACTCAAATTCGCCGAAAGAAATTGTTACATATCAAACTTCAACTATGATATAGACCTGCCAAAACTACACAGAAAAGAACTCGAAGTATTAAACATAACAGAAGAACAAAAACTAAACAACTATCTGAAAAACAATTTGACCCTTGAAAACTTCGGAGTAATATTATCAAAAACAACAGGTATAAGAATTGGTGAACTATGTGCCTTAAAATGGAACGACTTTAACCTTGACAACGGCACAGTATATATAAACAAAACCATACAACGAATAAAAAACCTTGATACAACCGCAAAAGGAAAAACAAAAATCATAATAACCACGCCAAAGAGCCAAAAATCAATAAGAGAAATACCATTATCCGATGTACTTATATCTACAATAAAAAAACTATACAACAAAGAAAACTCCGACACCTACATACTTACAAACAAAATCAAATACATAGAACCTCGAATATATCAAAAAAAATTCAAAAAAATATTAACCCAAATAAACATACGAAACATAAACTTCCATAGTCTACGACACTTATTCGCAACAAAAGCCGTAGAAAACGGCTTTGACATCAAAAGTTTAAGTGAAATATTAGGACATTCCACGGTCAGATTTACGCTTGACAGATATGTACACAGTTCATTTGAACTAAAACGTGAAAACATGAACAAAATCGCAAGTTGTTTTTAGAAAAGATATAAAGGGTCAAGCAAAAGGGTCTAAAACTTTCAAGATATACGGTAAAATCAAATATTTCACGTCCTATGTCGCAAAGTGAGTATCTTTACGACCATGAATTTATGGGGGTGATAAACCGACAATTATATATAAATTATACATCATAAAAGGGGCATTATACAAGGCAAAATTTATAAAAAAAAGAAGAATAAACCAAAATAAAAGTTAAATCAAAATTATGGGAGTGAAAAATTTATGAAACGGAAAAATTTCAAGCAACGGTTAATCAGTTTTATTTTAGTATTTGTTATGATAATGGGTTTGTTGCCGTTATCGGTAATAAATATTATGGCAGACGATAATATTATAATTGGAGCAGATTTCGAAAATATCGAAATGCCAAAAGCACAAGCGAATGGGTTTATTGCACCAATTGATAATACTGTTCCTGATAATGCAATACATATAAAAACAGCAGAACAGCTTGCCTCAATCGGCGGAGCATATAGTGAGGGAAAATATTATGTCCTTGATAATGATATAACCCTTGTTGACGAATGGGTGCCGATTGACGATTTTAGAGGAACTTTTGACGGACAAGGGCATAGTATAAATAATTTATATGTTTTAAAAGAAAGCAAAAGGGAGTATGCAGGATTATTTGGGAAAATAGATTATTATAGCAATGGCGTGATAATAAAAAATGTTGGTGTGAATATTGGAAGCCAAGGCATTATGTCTTATTATTCTTCTTTTACAGGAGGTGTAGTTGGATATAATAATAATAATAATACAACAATAGAAAATTGTTATGTTATAGGCAATATAACGGTTTCTCTTTATGCTGATTCTTATATAGGTGGATTGGTTGGACATAGTGAAAATACAACAATAAAAAATTGTTATGCTATGGTAAATATAACACCTGCTTACTTTTATGATTCGCCTATTTATTTTTATTCATCTTATGCAGGTGGATTGGTTGGACATAGTGAAAATACAACAATAGAAAATTGTTATGCTACTGGAAACATAGCAGTTTCTTCTTATTATTATGATTCTTATGTAGGAGGTTTGATTGGACGTAGTTTTAGAACAACCATAAAAAATTGTTATTCAACAGGAAATGCAACAGCTGCTTATTATTCTCCTTCATCTTATGCAGGAGGCTTGATTGGATATAGTTATGGTAATACAGTAATAAATTGCTATCGATTATCATCACAAACGATTACAGGAGACAACATAAATCAAATCGGAACGCCGTTGACACTTGAACAAATGAAAGATAAATCGTCTTTTGTTGGTTTTGATTTTGACACGGTTTGGGCGATTGACCCTAATATAAACAATGGTTATCCATATTTGAGGGCGAATCCGCCGAAGTCTGATAATTCAGAGCCGTCAGAATATACGACGGTTGTATTTGATGAAACTGCATATACATGTGAAGTTGGAACATCAAGAATATCGTGGCTCATGATTGCAAAATTTGTCTCACAGACAATGGAATTGACAGAAAAAAATCTTAAAGTTTCTTGTAGCGACCCAGACGCTGTTGATATTGAATTAAGTATTATACAAGGATTTCTTGATAATAAAAAGGGCGAAATACATCTCAATATAATCCCTAAAAAAGTGGGGGTTTTCACCATTACACTTTCTACAATAGACGGAGCGAAAACAGAGGCAACATTGACTATAACAGATAATTATAATATAGAAATTGCTCAATACCCTGTTATAAGATTGGACGGAAATGAATATGAATTTTCAATTGCAATTAGCAACAACGATAAAATAAATTCAATAGAAAACATTACGGCTATTCTTTCTATTCCTGATACATTCAGTTTTTCATATGGTGATTCTGCAAAACAAATAAATAAGTTAGAGGCAGGAGAAGAATATTATGAAGTTGTTTGGAAAATAAAAAGCAACTCATATTTTTCTAAACCTAATTTTCACAATTTCTCTATAAATATTTTCGTAGGCGGAAATCAACTTATATCACAAGAATATAAAAATAGATTAATTGACGGACAAGATACATGGAATTTTGGTAATTATACCAATGGTGTTTTTACAAATGGGTATGATATAGAAAAAGAGTTATATGATTATCTCAAATCTGTAACTAAACCAAGTGAATTTAAGCGTATGGAGAAATCTAAAAATAGAAATTGGAATGGCTCCTGTTATGGTATGCTTGTAACTTCTGCGTTATTTTTTAACAAAAATTTAGATGTTTCTTACTGGGGAAATTTGAGCAATTCAAATTGGGAAGATACAGATAAAAATGTAGGAAGTTTAAACAATGAGTATAAATATAACCTTTCTTTAATAAATTATTATCATTTATTACAATTTTCAGATGTGTATGTAAACAATACTAATGGATTTTTAAAGTCAACAGATATAAATGCAAGATTATTTACTATTGAAAGTCTAATGCAAGTTGCAACATTGAAAAATGAACTTGTATTAGTGAGTTTTAATTGGGCAGACCATTTTTATCTTCCTTTTACAGATGATGACGGTAAAAAGTATGGATTGCCAACAAGTGGTGGACATATTGTTATGTTATATGGGGGGATTGAACAAGGAAACTGGAATTATAACAAAAGAGATTATCAGCAAAGAATAAAAATATATGATAGTTCTAATCCTTTTACCGATACTTATTTTTATTACACACATGAAAATGGCGGAGATTTTGTAATAGATAATTGGAATATTCACTCTGAAACTTATTTACAATACAAAAATGAAATTTTAAGTACATTAAAAATAACATCAATTGTGTCCAGTTCAGATATTGATATTTTAGACCCATATAATCCTCAAAAAGCAAATTTAAAATTAAAAAATATACAAGCAAATAATAATCTTCAAAACAATTTATTAAATTCTTATGGCAATACAAAACTGATTATAAATGCCGATAATGGTAAAAGTGCGAACATAGACAGCTTATTGATAAATGGCAATTTAGAAGTATATCCATTCTTCAGTAATAGTGCATTAGATAAAACAGCAATAACAAATGATATTAGTGTATTAATCTCTGATGTTGACAATACATATATTATCTCTAATCAAGAAGATAATTCGAAAATGGATTTGAGTATGTCATATTTAAATAATCTTAGCAGTGGTATTTGCTCTAATGGAAATAGTATGACATTTAGTCCAAACGGTACAATATCAATAGATATGAACAATAGTGACTATACACTTATGCAAGTACATGACAATGGATATTCCAATATTCCATGGCATACTATAATTATTTCAGGCGAAAATGCTAACAATATATCACTTGAAAGAATTGGGGACGATATATTATTCAGTTCTGATAATATGCAAAATATTGTGGTAACAGGCGAAAACGATGTCGAAACAGTAATTTTAAATTTTTCTACATATGGAGAAAATGTATTGATAAAAGCAGAAGATAATATTTTAGTAGCATATATAGATACGAATGACGACGGAATTTTCGACACTCTTGTTACAAATTCAAAAAATGACAATAAGACAAATGAAAACAATAACAATGGTGAACATAATAATTCAAATGACAATTATTATGTTTATGACAATTCGCAAGTAAATCAAGAAAAAATTGATGACATTGACGAGATTGATGTAGATGATACTATTTTAGACACCTTGATTTCAGAATTAACTGAAGAACAAAAAAATATATTAAATATGGCACTTAAAAATATAGGTTTAATATCAATAAATGACGGAATTTATGTAACTGTTCCAACAAAAATTGACAAAAATAAAACACCCTTATATGTTAAAGCAGATGTTAGCTATAACGACAAATTTAATCCGACACAGATTTCATATTATAGATTGAATAGTGACGGTACTTTTACGCCAGTTCCGACAATATATAATTCTGAAACAAATAAAATAGTTATATATGCAAATGAGAGTGGAATATATGTTCCTATAATAAATGAATTTTCATTTACAGATGTAAAGTCAGAAGATTGGTTTTATGAATATGTAAATGAAGCTGTAAAATTAGGTATTGTAAATGGACGAAGCAAAGAAATATTTGACCCATTAACCGCCAATTCTTATGCTGATACTGTGGCAATGTTATTCAGAGCAATAGGAATATCACCCAATCAAAAAAATAATAACGATTGGAGTAAACCATATATTGATAAAGCTATATTGTTAGGTATTTATGATAAAGAATGGAAAGCGAACGACATTATAACACGTGAAAAAATGGTAATAATAATGGCAAATTCTTTAAAAATACTGGGAATATGCAATGAATTGACAGACATAGAAATAGAAGAAATTTTAAAGGATTTTATTGACAAAGATAAAATTTCAATAGAGGCAAGAGAGGCAATGGCTATTTGTATAAAAGAGCGATTGGTTGTTGGAGTAGATAAAGAAATTCCTACACTTGACCCACAGGGTAAATTTACAAGAGCACAAATGGCAACAATAGCAGTTAGGTTTAGGCAATTATTTATTGATAAGATTGAAATTTAATAGTTAAATTTATATTTAAAAATTAAGGAGGTCGAAAATGGAGAATGAAAAGATAAAAATATTTTTATTTACTATATTATTATTTTTATTTACTTTTATTGGAATTCAAGTTTCAAAATTAGGTGGAAATATAATTTTAATAGGTAAAGGTGGAATGGGTTATTCTGAATTAATATACAATCCACTATTTCAGATATTAGGCATGACAATAATAATTATTTCAAAAAAAACTTTTGACAATGGAGTTGTTCTAATAAATTCTTTATTAGAACGGAAATAAAACAGCTTTGTACATGAAAAGATTTTTAATAGTAATATCTATTATTTATTGGTGCTTTTGCTTTATTTTATCAGCGTTAGAAATTACATTAGAGGGATGCTTTTTTTACCTACGTTTATGGCATATGGGTTCAGACTACAATATTTTAAACATATTTTCAGGAATTCTGTGGTATATATATTATTTCTTTATTCTTGTTTTTATTCATATTCCTCAACAAAAATAAAAAAACTTTCAGAGTTTAATATAAGACAACCCCAAAAATATATCCTGCTTTTTTCAGGATATATTTTTTTGCATTTTTTGCGATAATACCCTGTTCGAACAAAAAAGTACAAAAGAGTTCTAATAATAACAACCAAGGCATAAATATAGATTTGGGACACGCACCTAAGCCACGTCACCCAGTATTAATGATATATATAATGCCGATTTCCACGTAGAAAGAGTTGGCTCTCGGCTAAAATTACCCGAGAGCCAACTCTTTCTACGTGAAGAATTAAATAGACATATATATAATAATTAATTGATTGAGTGACGTGGCTTAGGTGCGTGTGTGAGAGTTAGTTAGAATAGTAGAGTTAGTTGTTGTTGAGTAGTTAGTAGTAGTTTGAGTTTGAGTTAGTAAGAGTTAGAAGTTAGAGATTTAGAGAGGGGGGCTTTGGGGCTTTTTGGGGCTGGGCGTTGGAGATTGAGTAGGTCGTTGGAGTTTAAGTAGGGCTTTGGAGTTTAGGTGAGGCTTTGGAGTTTAAGTGAGACTTTGGAGATTGAGTGAGATTTTGAGATTGAGTAAGACAAGGTAAGATTGAGATAAGTAATAGATTTTTAAGGAGGAATTTTTCATGGGAATAGTATTAGTAGAGCGAGATTACAGAATTTTGAGAGACATAGAAAGATTTAGATTTTGTTTGAGCAGGCATATAAAATATTTGGCAGGATTTGAGGGACAGCGAGCATGTGACAGAAGAATAAAAGCATTGATTGACGCAGGTTACATTGACCGAAAAAAAGTGTTGTACGGAATACCGAGCATATATTTTTTGACCCATAAAGGAAAAATGTTAATCGGAGCAAACAAAAGACAAGAAAAAATACGAGTTGAGCGAATAAATCATGATGCGGTAGTAATAGATACAGCAATATATTTCACATTAAAACGAGGAATACCAGTTGAAAACATAACAACAGAAAAAGAATTACATTCACAACAAGGGTTCAGTAACAGAAAACATTATCCTGACTTTGTATTTGAAAAAGACGATAAAAAATATTGTGTGGAAATTGAACTCACAGCAAAATCAAAACAAAATTTTGAAAAAGTGCTTGAAGAAAATTATTTAGAATATGAAATACAATATTATGTGGTATACAAAAACGGACACAAGATAAGAAGAATGATAAATGAAATGTCAAGAAAATACACAAATATAGAAATAATAGACGTAGAGGAGGTACAGGAATTTGTCAGAGACAATAAATAGGCTAATAAGTCGGAATATTTAAAAATACAGGAATAATAAGGCATGGGCAATTAATATTATTAATATGTATAGTAATAATATTTGTCATAATGACACATGAAACAATAAAAAAATGGCACAAACATTTTATGCTGAAACGTATATTTAACATCAAAAGGGAGCTGAAAGAAACAAAAATGAAAAAATACAAACCAATAATAGACCCAAAGAAAGACGAAACAGCAAACACAACATATTTAGGCATGTCAGGAAATAAGAAACCAATATATCTGCCGAATAACGCAAAACATATATTTGTTTGCGGTACAACAGGTAGCGGAAAAACAGTTGCACTATCAAATTTCATAAAAAGCGGAATAGACAACAAATATCCTATGTTAATAGTAGACGGCAAAGGTGATATGGGGACAGGCTCACTGTTAGACATAACCCAAAAATTAGCAGAAAAATCAGAAAGCAACAGAAAAATATATGTAATAAACCTCAATAATCCTGAAAAATCAGACAAATACAATCCATTCAAAAACGCAAGTCCCAGTATGATAAAAGACATGTTAATAAACATGACAGATTGGAGTGAGGAGCATTACAAATTAAACACAGAAAGATATTTGCAAAGAGTAATAAGCACATTGCATAAATCAGAAATGCCGTTATCATTCAAAAATATCATAAAATCAATATCAGCAAATACATTCATAAAAATAAGTGCAGAGTTATCAAAAAAAGGAATAATAACAAAAGAAGAACACTTGGAAAACGGAGATATAGCAGAAACAAGCGGAAAAATCGCAGAAAATGCAGCGTCAAGATTTTCAACAATAGCAGAAAGTGAAGCAGGAATAATATTTGATGATGACGGAATAGACATATACACTGTATTTCAGGAAAACGCAATAATAATATTCATATTGAACCCATTAATATATCCTGAAATGTCCCCATTATTCGGCAGATTAGTATTAATAGACAGCAAAAAAGCAGTAAGCAAACTATTCGGAGAAGAACAGCGTAAATTCTTTATCTTTGATGAAATAAATGTATATGCGAGTACAACATTACTTGATTTAGTAAATAAATCAAGGTCGGCAAATGTAACCTGTATATTAGCAACACAAAGTCTGTCAGATTTAGACTTCGCATGTGGTGAATATTTCAAAGAACAAATCATAGAAAACAGTAATAATTACATTGTACTAAGACAAAACAGTGCGGTAAACGCCGAAAAATGGGCAAATATACTGGGTACAAGAAAACAGCTTGATGTAACATTCCAGATAACAAATCAACAGAGCCGATATACAGAAGATACAGGCTATGGCTCAGCAAGGCGAGTACACGAGTTCATATATCACCCTGACGATATAAAGGGGTTCATGACAGGAAACGGCATATATATGAGTAAAGACAACGGCACTCACAGCAGAATAATAATAAATAAACCATTTTAAAATACAAAATAAATTAAAATAATACATAAAAAATTAAAAAGAATTATATAAGAACAAAAAGAGACAATAAAAGTCGCAAAGAAACAAAGTAAAACAAAAAGAATTAAAATAAATTATATAAAATCATAAATCGACAAAATAAAACAAAGTATCGAGGTGACGACATGAAAGAAACTGTTAAAAAATATGCAATACATATTTTGAAATTCTTAATGCACAATTTTGTATATATAATATGGTTCATATTTTACTTCATTATGACAAGAGACATATTAGCACTCATGATTTCAGACAAAGAAGGATGTACAGCAATGACAGTATATGGATATTTAATATCCGCAGTTCTGCTACTATCACCATTAGGAGAGCATATTTTAAGATTTGCAAACGGAATACGGAGATTAGAAACGGAAAAAGAAAAAGATTATCTGCTCCCAATATTTGATGATGTATATGAAGAAGCAAAAAAACAATATCCAATATTATCAAAAAAAATAGAGCTTTGTATAATAGACGCAATGCACATAAACGCATTTGCACTTGGCAGAAAAACTATTGCAGTTACAAAGGGAGCAGTAGAAAGTCTGTCAGAAGAAGAACTGAAAGGCTTTATTGCTCATGAAATAGGACACATATTCAATGGTGACACAAAAGCTGTAATGATTGTAACCATAGGAAACGGAATATTTTCGTTAATTACCATTGCATTACAAAAAATATCATACTTGATAGAAAACTTTTTATACGCCAGAGGATTTCTTTGGTGGATTATAAAGACAATATTGTATTTATGCTATATATATTTTACGTCTCTTGTAAAAATAACACTGGCAATAAACAGCAGAACAAACGAATACAGAGCAGATAAATTCGCATATACCATAGGATATGGAAACAACCTGAAAAATTCATTATATTTGTTACAGGGAATGTGTATATCAGACAAAGCAACGCTTGTTGAAAGATTAAAACATAGTCACCCTAATATAGCCAGACGTATTGGCAGACTTGAAAAATTTATTAATGAAGAATTAGAAAGTGAAACAACCTGAGGCATAGCANAACAAATACAGTTCCTTTATTCGACAATATTTTCAAGACTTTTTCACAGAAATTACGTATACTTTTATTAGGTGAAAGGCTTGAAATACAAAGGAAATTTCATAAGTTTATCGTTTTCGAATATATAAATAAATGGTTAATAGGGCGAAAACAAAGGATTGTTTTCACCCTGAACCAGTATATTTATGGTGTGTTGTCAAGGGTAGTATTATAAACTTTTTTGACTTACACGCAGGGTCAAAAAACTTTACAATCTCCACCCTATGACAATATAAGAGACTGCATATTTCTATGAATTAATAGATATATTTTTTTACCTCAAAATAAAGTAGACATAAGTCGTTACATAAATTCAAAAGATACCCCCTTTCGCTGTATTAAGCACGGAAAAGGGGGTGAGCAAAATGAATTATTTTGAAAAAACAAGACATGAATTTACTGCATATATAAAGGCAGTCATTCAAAATTCCAGTACAGACTACAAAAGAAAATTACTGAAATCGTTAAAAAAAGAAATACTTGTTTCTGATTTTTCAAAT
>JGI994J12354_10005032_pt1 | contig 11562 bp, 10 predicted proteins | sample IntmicLarv3ML3BL_FD_12354 | JGI IMG/M metagenome (IMG submission 12354) | reverse complement strand
GACACTATGCCAAGAGAGGTCTCGCTGGAACTCACTAGAAACATAGGCATAATGGCCCACATTGATGCCGGTAAGACAACCACCACAGAGCGTATCCTTTATTACACTGGTAAGACTCATAAAATTGGTGAGGTACATGAGGGCGCTGCAACAATGGACTGGATGGAGCAGGAGCAGGAAAGAGGTATTACAATTACCTCCGCTGCTACTACGGCATTCTGGAAAGGCCATAGAATTAATATTATAGACACACCCGGGCACGTTGACTTTACTGTAGAAGTTGAGCGTTCACTGCGCGTTTTGGACGGCTCTGTTACAGTTTTCTGCGCAAAGGGCGGTGTAGAACCACAGTCTGAGACTGTATGGCGTCAGGCGGATAAATATCGTGTTCCGCGTATGGCGTATGTTAACAAGATGGACATTATGGGCGCTGATTTCTACAAGGTTCTTGATATGATGAAGGATCGTCTGAAATGTAACGCAGTGCCGATACAGCTTCCAATAGGAAGCGAATCCGACTTTAAAGGTATCGTTGATCTTGTTGAAATGAAAGCTTATGTTTACTATGATGATATAGGCCAGGATCTTCGTGTTGAAGAAATTCCTGCTGATCTTGTAGACAGAGCTGAAGAATACCACAATAATCTTCTTGAAAGCGTATCTGAATATGATGACAGCATCATGGAGCGCTATCTTGAGGGTATAGAAGTACCTATCGAAGATATTAAAGCATGCATACGTAAAGCAACTATAGCTAATGATATGGTTCCTGTTGTATGCGGTACTTCCTACAAGAATAAAGGTGTACAAAAGGTTCTTGATGCTGTTATTGATTTCATGCCTGCTCCTGTTGATGTTGAGGCTATTAAGGGTATTAACCCTGATACAGAGGAAGAGACCGAAAGACCTTCTTCTGATGAAGCTCCATTTTCAGCTCTTGCATTTAAAATCGCTACTGACCCATTTGTAGGAAGACTTTGTTTCTTTAGAGTATATTCCGGTACTGTTAAAGCCGGTACAACCGTTTACAACTCCACCAAGGACAGCAATGAGCGCCTTGGCCGAATTGTTATGATGCATGCAAATCACCGTCAGGATGTAGATATTTGCTATTCCGGTGACATTGCGGCGGGAGTTGGTTTTAAGAATGTTACAACAGGCGATACTCTCTGTGATGAGAAAAACCCTGTAATTCTTGAGTCCATGGAATTTCCTGAGCCTGTTATTCGTGTTGCTATTGAGCCTAAAACTAAAGCCGGTCAGGAAAAAATGGGTCTTGCTCTTTCCAAATTGGCTGAAGAAGATCCTACATTCCGTGTTTACACAGATGAGGAAACAGGCCAGACAATTATTGCAGGTATGGGTGAGCTTCACCTTGAAATTATCGTTGACCGTTTGCTTCGTGAATTTAAAGTAGAGGCAAATGTAGGTAAACCTCAGGTTGCTTACAAAGAAACTATTCGCAGGCTTGCTGATGTTGATATGAAATATGCGCGCCAGTCCGGCGGACGCGGCCAGTATGGTCATGTTAAAATTCGCATGGAGCCTAACGAAAGCGGTAAAGGCTATGAGTTCCGCAACAAAACTGTTGGCGGATCTGTTCCAAAAGAATATATAGGTCCTGTAGACCAAGGTATACAGGGTGCTATGCAGTCCGGTATCCTTGCCGGATATAATGTTGTAGACGTAATAGTTGAGCTTTATGACGGTTCTTATCATGAAGTTGACTCCTCTGAGATGGCATTTAAAATTGCCGGTTCAATGGCTTTTAAAGAAGCTATGAGAAAAGCTGATCCCTGTATTCTTGAGCCTATTATGAAGGTTACTGTTACTGTTCCTGAAGATTATATGGGCGACGTTATGGGTGACCTTAACTCTCGTCGTGGACAAATTCAGGGAATGGAAGCAAGAAACGGTGCTCAGCAGATTGATTCCTTTGTTCCTTTGTCTGAGATGTTTGGCTATGCTACAGACCTTCGTTCAAAAACTCAGGGACGCGGCCAGTACACTATGGAACCGTCGCATTATATTGAGGTTCCTAAGTCAATAGCAGAGGGTATTATGACTACTCGCGGCAAAAAATCAGAATAATCTTATTTTAATATAAAGATTTTGAACTTTTTACTTGATTTTTTGCTTTTTACTTGATAAAATATCAAGTAGTATCCACTGATTTTTAAAAATTAAAATCCTTAAATAAGGGAGGAAATTATTAATGGCTAAGGCAAAATTTGAACGTACAAAACCCCATATTAACATTGGTACAATCGGCCACGTTGACCACGGTAAAACAACTCTTACCGCCGCTATCACAAAGACACTCGGTATGAAGGGCGGAGCCGAGTTCATGGCATATGACCAGATTGATAAGGCTCCTGAAGAAAGAGAGCGCGGTATTACAATCAACACTGCTCACGTTGAGTATGAGACTGATAACCGCCATTATGCACACGTTGACTGCCCCGGACATGCTGACTATGTTAAAAACATGATCACAGGTGCTGCTCAGATGGACGGTGCTATCCTCGTTGTTTCCGCTGCTGACGGCCCAATGCCTCAGACACGTGAGCACATTCTTCTTTCCTATCAGGTTGGTGTTCCTCACATTATCGTTTATATGAACAAGGCTGATCAGGTTGACGATCCTGAACTTATTGAACTCGTAGAAATGGAAATTCGTGAGCTTCTCACTGAGTACCATTTTGACGGCGACAATGCTCCTATCGTTGTTGGTTCTGCTCTTCAGGCTCTTGAGTCTTCGGGCACAGACACAACTGCTCCTGAGTATGAGTCTATCCTCAAACTTATGGATGCTGTTGACAGCTATATCCCTACACCTGAAAGAAAATCCGATCTTCCTTTCCTTATGCCTGTTGAGGACGTTTTCACAATTACCGGCCGTGGAACAGTTGCTACCGGTAGAGTTGAGCGTGGCCAGATTAAAACAAGTGATGAGGTTGAAATCGTTGGTATGACTGACGAATCCCGTAAAGTTGTTATTACCGGTATCGAAATGTTCCGCAAAATCCTTGATTACGCTGAAGCAGGCGATAACGTAGGCGCACTTCTTCGTGGTGTTCAGAGATCTGAAATTCAGAGAGGTCAGGTTCTTGCTAAACCAGGTTCCATTAAACCTCTTACAAAATTCCGCGGTCAGGTTTATATTCTTAAACAGTCCGAGGGTGGACGTCATACTCCTTTCTTTAACAATTACCGTCCTCAGTTCTACTTCCGTACAACTGATGTTACAGGTGTTGTTAGCCTTCCCGAAGGTGTAGAAATGTGTATGCCTGGTGATAACGTAGAGATGGATGTTGAGCTTATCACTCCTATCGCTATCGAAAAAGAACTTCGCTTCGCTATCCGTGAGGGTGGACGTACAGTAGGTTCCGGTGTTGTTATTGCTGTTAACTAGTATTTTACCGGTTATTTCTTTTTGAGATTAAAGGCAAGCAATTATTTGCTTGCCTTTTTCTTTTATGTTATAAATAAATTGATTTTACGATTTTCTTTTTTACAAATGATTTTGCTAAGTCTTTTTTCTTTCCGTTGGAGCATATATTAAATTTCTGAGTAAAAAAATTGCGATTATATTTGGCAAAGCCATAAGCGAATTTAAAATATCTGATATAGTCCATATGGATTTTGTATCAATGATGGGAGAAATGGCTATACAGCAACAAAATATGAAACGATATATGTTAATAGCTTTTTCTTTGTTAATCAGAAATTTTAGGGCGGATTCCCCATAATAACACCAGCCGAGCATTGAGGGAATAGCGAAAAAAATAATAGAAAGTGATATAAACCTTTCACCTGTTTGATTAAAAATACTTTTAAAAGCTGCTGATGTAAGAACTGAACCATCAAGGCCTGATTGCCAGAGCATACCATGATTTGCTGTGAGAATTACAAGAGCTGTTACTGTGCATACGACAATTGTGTCTAAAAAAACCTCAAAAACTCCCCATACACCTTGATGGGCGGGACTTTTAGTGTTTGCAGCTCCATGAACAATAGGGGCAGAACCGAGTCCGGCTTCGTTTGTAAAAACCCCACGGCTTAAGCCAAGCTTAACAGCGCCGGAAACTGAATAACCCATAATGCCGCTGACAGCTTTATCAAGTCCCAGTGCGCTGTTTATTATTAAACTGAATGTTTGGCAGATGAAATTTCGGTTTATGTAGAGAAAAACAACTGAAAAGCAAATATATATTACAGATATAAAAGGAATAACCATTTCTGTTATTTGTGATATGCGTTTTACACCTCCGAATATAATCATTATAACAATACCTGCTACTATTATACCGCTTATGACTTCGTTTATAGAAAAAACATGATTTATAGCTGATGTAACTGATTTTACCTGCGCCATATTTCCTATTCCAAATGATGCAAATACACATAATACCGAAAATACTACAGCAAGCCAGTTTATTTTTAGTTTGTTTTTTATATAGTACATAGGCCCGGCTGCAAAATTGCCTGTTTTATCTGTATTGCGGTACTTTACTGCAAGAAAAATCTCGGCATATTTTGTTGCCATTCCCAAAAAAGCGCTTATCCACATCCAGAATACAGCTCCCGGGCCGCCTGCGACTATTGCGGTTGCTACACCTGCAATATTACCGACTCCCATTGTTCCTGCCAGAGCTGTGGTTACCGCTTGAAACGAGGATATACCTTGTATGTTTTTTTTATCTTTTTTCAGAAGTGTTCCAACCGTGTTTTTAAAAATAAAACCAACTTTAGTAATTTGAAAAAAAAGAAACTTTATTGATAAAAACAAGCCAAGAAACAACAAAATTATCATTGTAAAATCGTTTAAAATTGTTTTAGTCATATACACTCCGTATTTGTATAAAATTATAGCAATGGCCTCTTCTTTTAGGCATAACTTTGTTATATATACCAAAATGTATGCTTAGAATTTTATTTTATTACCAAATAATTGTGAAAATTTCTAATAGTTGTAAAATTTTCTACTTTATAGTATACTATTTTTTAGATTGTTCATATAATTATTCAAAAGTACTATGCTTAGTTTGTTTTTAAAGGAGATTTATGTTAGACAAGATATTTTTTAATAGNATTGTCAAAAAGTCTGTAGTTTTTTGTATAGTATTTGTTGTGGCAATAGCTANGGCTACTTTTAATATTCACGCTAATAATTACAATATTGTAGATTTTATGAGTACNGGAATTATTGCATCGCCAAAAANATTTGATGTTTTTAATAAATATGTAAATATCACCCTTAAATCTGAGATTGTTGAGACAACTGCCGAGGTTGCAGCAGACAACCCAAAAGAGATATTTATCTGGGATATAGCCGGAGATAAATCAGAGTTCGTATATCTGCCTGATGTACCGCTTAGTGAGGATTTGCAAAAATACACATACGAGCAATGTATAGATAATCAGCTTGATTATTCAGTAGTTCTTGCACTTATATGGAGAGAGAGCCGGTTTGATTTTGATGCAATAGGAATTAATGCAAACGGCACACAGGATAGCGGACTTATGCAGATAAATGATGTTAACCTTGAATGGCTGGAAAGAGAGATAGGTATAACCGATATTATGGATCCTGTGCAGAATATAAAGGCCGGAACATCTATACTTGGGATTTTTTCTAAGAAGCATGGAATGCATAATGCTCTGTTTGCATACCAATATGGCGAAATAGGTATGTTAAGAAAGGTAGAGAGCGGCGATACTGTGAATGACCATGTTAGAATACTTTATGATAAAAGTATGTATTTTAAAGATATGATGTAATAAAATATTTGAGTGATTTAAAGAGGTACTTATGTTTTATTATGAAGAGGAAGGACTTTGCCTGCGGGATATGAAAAGCAGTGATATTAATAAGCTGTTTGAGGCATTTGCCGCGCAGGATGGTATGTACAGGCGGCCTATAACTGTGTTCGAGGGGTTTTTTCAAGAGCAGTCTGTCGGAAAAAGAATAGCCGTAATAGCTGAAAAGGATGGAGAGCCTGTTGGGTATGCGTCACTTTTGCCTACCCCGTGGGAAGGTCCTCTGATGGGACATGATATACCTGAAATTGTAGATTTTAATGTGCTTAGAAAATTCCAGCGGCAGGGGATAGGTTGGAAAATTTTGGATGTATTGGAAGAATTGGCAGCCAGAACTAATAGTAGAGTAACCTTGTCGGTAGGGGTTTATGAAAGCTTCGGAACAGCACAGCGAATGTATGCCAAACGTGGATATATTCCCGATGGTACTGGACTGTGGTATTATGGCAAGCAGGTGCTTTTGGGCAACAAAATTGTGTGCAATGATGCACTTGTAACGTTTATGACAAAACAGCTAAAAATATAATTATACCAAATAAAAAGCCGCCAATAGTTAAAAACTGTGGAGGCTTTTTATTTGGTATAATTATATTTTTTCTACAGGTACAGCTGTGCATGCACCTGTTTTTTCGCGTGTACCCATTCCCAAATATGGCGCATTGTCAGACTTTTTCCATCCAAACTGCTCAAAAGGGTAGGAATCAATGGCGTTGTTTACAATACCGATAGCTATAGGGAAGTCATCAGAGTTATCAAATGGCATTCCCTGAAAATACAGATATGTGCAGGGCGGTATTTCTGCAATTTCGTATCCATCCAAAAGCGGCTTGTTATAATCAATAGGGACTTCAACAAAAAAGCCATGCCCACCTGTACCGGGTGTTATAAGGTCTTTTGGCAAGTGCCCCCCTGCGGCGGTATCAAATTTTTCGGGAATACTGTTATAATATCCCTCCCAATCGCAGCCGACCTCTTCGCATGCGGAAAAATAATCTGTTGCTGTCGGTATTCTAAGAAAAATCAGCTTTCGTGCCGGACGTTCTACAGTGGTAACTGTAACAATTGGCGATACTTTTTCCTTATTCATTGTTTTCTGCCCCTCTTTCAGTATATAATAATCCTTAATAGGGTAATGGATAAACCAGTTTATTCCGGGGATTTCCTTGCTATATTTTTGCGGAGATATATTAAAACGCCGCAAAAATGCCCTGGAAAAGCCGTCATGAGAATCAAAACCATTATCAACTGCTACATTAACTATTTTTTCTTCGGAATCTCGCAGGAGCTTAGCGGCCTTTGTCAGCCGCATAGCACGAACAACCTCAAAAGGGGGGGTTCCTGTGAGTTCTTTAAAGATGCGTACAGCATGATATTTGCTGTAGCCGGCGGCATGGCATATGTCATCCAAAGTTATTTTTTCGTCAAAATGTGCATTGATATATTTTTGCATTCTGCTGACAGCGGCAATTTTATCTGATAATTCCATTTGATACCCTCCACATACAAAATAGCATAAAATATAGGTAAAAGCTCGACAGTAATTGCTTTTATATATGAAAACTGCGCTTGTTTGCATAAAAAGTGGGTTGTTCAGCGGGTTACCACAAAGCAAAAAACCGCCTAACTGTGTTTTAGTTAAGCGGTTTTTATAAATCGAGGCGACAGGACTCGAACCTGCGGCATCTTGGTCCCAAACCAAGCACTCTACCAAACTGAGCTACGCCTCGTAATTTTCCCAACGATTAATATTATAATACATTTAAGCGGGTAATGCAAGAAGTTTTTACTAAAAATAGTTTTTTTTGATATAAAACTTATATATTAAGCAATTTTACAATTAATTTGGTTATTTTAACAATGAGCATTAAGTTATATTTGGATAAAAAAGGTGAATTTGCAGGGTATGTTGTCGAGAGTAAAAAGAGTTTTTATAGAATGTTGCTTTTATTCTACAAAAGGAATATAATGTAAATATAATCTTAAAATATGGGGAGTTTTTAGATGAATACTGCTTCTCAGTCTTTTTCTGTAGATAATTTGTTCCAGTTTGAGCAGGAAGTGATTTTAGTTGTAGATGATAACTCTACTAATTTGCGTTTCCTTCAAGAAATATTAAAAAGTGATTACAAGGTATATGCCGCTCCATCCGGTGAGCGTGCACTTGCTTTTCTTGAAAACATTACACCTGATCTTATTTTGCTTGATATAGAAATGCCCGGGATGAATGGATATGAAGTAATATCTAAGCTAAAATCAGATAGCCGCTGGGTTGAGATTCCCGTTATATTCCTTACAGCACAAGAGGGTAGAGACAAGGAGCAGCAGGCCTTAATGCTTGGTGCTGTGGATTATATTCTAAAGCCTATATCCTATGGTGTTGTACGCTCCAGGGTAAGACTTCATATGGAGCTGGAAATGTACAAAAAAAATCTTGAACAGTTAGTTGAGCTTAAAACAGGCCAGCTGCAAAAAACTCAGGATTCTATTTTAGATTTGCTGAGTAACATAACAGCTTACCGCGATAATGAGACCGGTGCCCATATCAAGCGTACTACATTTTATGTAGAGCGTATTGTTAAGTGTATTATGGAGTTTAAAGCTAAAGGCTATATACTGTCTAGGGAATATGCTATTAATATTACTAAATCCTCAAAGCTGCATGACATAGGCAAGGTTGGTGTGCCGGATCGCATTCTTTTGAAACCCGACAGACTTACACCGGAGGAATTTGATATTATCAAACAGCATTCTGTTCTTGGTGCACAAATTTTAGATGATGCTATAAATGACCTTGGCGATGATTCCTCGCCTTTCCTTTTTACTGCAAGAGAGATTGCGGTTGCTCATCATGAAAAATGGAATGGCACAGGTTATCCTGATGGCCTTAGGAAAGAGGAAATACCTGTATCCGCAAGAATAATGGCTATAGCAGATGTTTATGATGCACTTATATCCAGAAGGCCATATAAGGAGCCATTTTCGCACGAGGAAGCGCTGAATATTATACTTGATTCTGCCGGAACACATTTCGACCCTAATATTATTGATATGTGTCAGCCTATATTCTCGGAATTCCCAATAATTGCCGAGCGATATAAGGACGAACATTATCAGAAGAAAATGCTCAAATAAAATCATCAGTGCTAAATATGTTATTTCATGATAAGCATTTTACTATAAATTAATTGAATATAATAAGATGGAAAAGGCCAAATTCCCGCAGAAAGTTGCGGGAATTTTCTTTTATAAACCAGATAAATTATATTTTTTTTAATTACTATAAAAAGCTTTTGAAAAAATGTTGACGAAATGGAAAAAATGTTGTATTATATCTAAGTGCTTTTCACTATGGTGGGTGTAGCTCAGTTGGTTAGAGCGCCAGATTGTGGCTCTGGAGGTCGTGAGTTCGACTCTCATCATTCACCCCATAAAGTAAACCTTTTGGTTTATATAAAAAAGAGGGTTGTTATTATATCCTCTTTTTTATATTGGGCTGTAGCCAAGCGGTAAGGCAACGGACTTTGACTCCGTCATCCCGCGCGTTCGAATCGCGCCAGCCCAGATTAAAAAAAGACGCAGCTTGCCATTATGGTTAGGTTGTGTCTTTTTTTAATATATAATATAATAAAATTGGAGAAAATATAAAATGGAAATAAAAATTGAAGCTATATTAGTAGAGCAAAAATCTGTACTTATTCAGTTGATGGAACTTTACAACTACGATTTTTCTGAATTTTCAGATGATGATGTAAATGAATACGGCTATTTTGGCTACAGCTATATTGATGCTTATTGGAATGATGATGATAGATTCCCTTATTTTATAAAAGTAGATGGAAAAATTGCAGGCTTTATACTAATACGGGCGACCTGCGAATATAACAAGCTTTTAGTCCCATGTTACAGTGTGGCAGAATTCTTTGTTATGCGTAAATACCGCAGGCATGGAGCAGGAAAAAATGCCGCTATGCAGGTGTTTAACATGCACAAGGGCAGTTGGGAGGTTTCTCAGTTGCCGCAGAACATTCCCGCACAAAAATTTTGGCAAGCTGTAGTTAACGAATACACAGGCGGGGAATTTAATACCTTCGGATCAACAGAAGAGGGGTATGTCGGGTTTACTTTCAGCAATAACTAATGCTCAGCGGCCTCTGCGATTGCTTTGGTTTGGTGAACTGCTCCCCAGGGGTGATTCGGCGGAGAGTATATACTATAAAGCTTTAGGGGTTTATTGCCTGTATTAGTTAAATTGTGCCATGTGCCGGCAGGAATAAAAATGGCATAATCATCATACACAGGTTGATTTAAGTATAAATTGTTTTTGCTGTTTCCCATTTGCATTATACCGCGCCCATCCTCGATGCGTAAAAATTGGTCAACATTTGGATGAACCTCCAACCCAATATTTTCGCCAACGGGAATTGTCATTAATGTAAGCTGCAAATGATTACCTGTCCATAAAACTGTCCTGAATGTATTATTCTTTAATGTAACTTTGTTTATATTTATAATAAACGGATTTGGCCCAAAGTCAGAAGCGGCATGCCGCCTAGGTTTGTGCACTTCGTTATCAATGCTTTTATTTATATAATAATCTTTCATATAACCAGTTTCTCCCTGCAAATAGATTTTTATATTATATGCAGGAAAAATATGATTTGTTAAAATAACATTTATACAGCAGGGGGCAATATGATATTTGTAAACGGAGGTAAAAAAGATGATTATACGTCTAGCTGAAAATAAGGATTTTGAAGCAATTATTGCCAATGATAAATGGATTAGCAGGGAAACACTCGCAAAAAAAATTAGTGAAAAACAGGTGTACGTGGTTTATTGCGGGGATATTTTTGCCGGTTGGTTAAGGTATGGTCTTTTTTGGGATAATACGCCGTTTATGAATATGCTGCATTTAACAGAAGAATATAGTGGTAAAGGAATAGGTAGTCAAATGGTAGCATTTTGGGAAAATGAAATGAGAAAAAACGAGCACAAAATTGTTTTAACCTCATCTGCCCAAACAGAATTTGCCCAGCATTTTTATGTAAAGCTTGGATATAAAGCAATAGGCAGCTTCTCGATTGCTAATGAGCCTTTAGAGATTATCTTTGAAAAAACTTTATAAAAGGCGGAAAATATGATATTTGTAAACGCAAGAGCAATTATTGAAAGAAACAATAACAATAAAATAGAAATAGTAGTTCAAAAGCGGATGAAAAAGGGACAGGAATATTACGAGCTGCCAGGTGGGCAGCTTAATGAATATGAATCCCTGATTGATGCACTGAAAAGGGAAGTCGTTGAAGAGACCGGCCTAAAAATAACAAAAATAATTAACGATGAGAATGTGAAAAATATAAAGTATACAGGTAAAAGCTTTGATGTTGAATGTTTAAAGCCTTACGCCGTTTACCAAACATTGAGAGGCCCTGTTGATTCAATGGGTGTTTATTTTCGCTGTAATGCGGAAGGGGAACTTTTGCAGGCAGGGGATGATACAGCGGATATACAGTGGATGGATGTAGATGAATTAAAGGAGTTTGTTCAAGAGGAAAATAAGTTTTCGGATATTGATAAATCGGCTGTACTGTTTTATATAGAAAATACATATATACATTCAAAATAAGTAAAAACCTTCCCGCTTGTATTTAACAGGCGGGAAGGTTTGCAGTTTAGTTAGGTCTTTCACCAACAGAATCCATCATCCGCCTAACCATTGTACCCAAGGGCGAATAATCA
>JGI994J12354_10005031_pt1 | contig 11563 bp, 8 predicted proteins | sample IntmicLarv3ML3BL_FD_12354 | JGI IMG/M metagenome (IMG submission 12354) | reverse complement strand
TGAAGTTAGTATCATAAAAAGGGTCTATTAGGATAAACCCGTCCTATCAATGGTTTTATTATACTGCATGTCCCAAAACAATTCAATCATTATGAAGAATTCATTTAATCACTCCTTGTCATTTAGTCCGTCTCATTGTGCAGTGGTGAAGGCTCTGCCTTAAAGTATGCTTTTCATTTGCATAATTGCAAATGAATCGATAAATAAATAACCGTCAAGGGCGCAAAGCGTTTACTTTACCCTTGACGGTTATTTATTTATCGATTATACTTCCTGAGCAAATGAAAAAAATATTGATTTCCCACTATAATTACAATTAAGGAAAAAGACCTAATTCATAATATGGTTATCAACATTTATCAATAATATTATGTAACGATATATTTACAAGCTTTCTTATACTAACTCCATACTTGTCGTTTAATTTTTCCAATCCTTTTACATTGTTTTCATTTATATAAAAAGTATGTGGCGTTAATCTTTCGTTTATATCTTTTTGATATAAAATAACATTTTCAGTTATAATTAATTCATTTATACAAGCGTTTATTAAATCCGGAATTGTCGCTTCATATTTCTTTGAAAGAAAAGATAATTTGCTATATAAACTATCTTCAATATCATAATTTCTTCTAATTTTATTTTCTCTTATTTTGAATTTATCATCGAAAAAACTCACATCATTACCACCATTCATTATACTAATACATTTATTTTATGTGTAAAATATAATAAATCATAGGGTAAATAAATATATAATAATCTGCATTTAACTATTGCATAATCGGATTAAATGAGTTATTATAAAAATGGGGTTTAAAATATTAAATATATTTTGACAAAAATCGACAAAATAATTATACTAATTTTGAGGGGTATTTAAAATGAAAAGAAAAATGAAAATTATTATTCCAATTATACTGCTCGTACTTATAGCAATTGTTTTTATACTTATTATTATTTCTTCTAATTTGAATAGCAATAAATCAAACAATGGCTTTTCTAATATAGAATTAGATAAGGATAATGACGGATATTTTACGCCAGCAACAGCAAATGAAGTAGTTCGAATTCCAAATAGTCCGTTTGAGACTGTCGTAAATCAATTGAATATATATTTTAAAGAAGAATTAACAAAAGAAGAAATAAATAATATTGTTGTTAATGAGTTAAATGGAGAAATTGTTGGAGCAATATATGAAATTAATTTTTATCAAATTAGATTTCCTTATATAACGAAATATGAAGAGCTTATGTTAAAAATGAAAGAAGTAAAAAGCAATGAAAATGTCACTACGGCTATAAGAAATGATATTCTTCCATTTTCATCTAATAATGAAACATACCCAAATGACCCATGGGAAAGCAAGAAAGGTAATATTGATTTTGATAATGAATACCCAAATGGTGCAGAATGGGGAGCTGAAGTAATTCGGGCAAATAAAGTTTGGAATGATTTTTATAAAACAGGAATGCTTCAAGAAATAAATGTCGGTATAATTGATTCATACTTTGAGTCTCATGATGATTATAAGGGTTTTGAATTTGTTTCCATTTGGAAAGGATATTCTGAATTATCTAAAGAAGAACGGAAAAATATAAATTTAAAGCATGGAAATCATGTAGCTGGTATAATAAGTGCTAACTTCAATAATAACATTGGCATTAGTGGCATAGCCAGTAATACTGGAAAACTCAACTTATATTCATTGTTAAGTTATAAAAATGACGATATGGAAGAAATGAAAAATTGCGATTATGAATGGTGTTTCGCAATTTATCTTCTAGCTAAAAGCAACTGTAAAGTAATTAATCTAAGTCAAGGAATAAATCTGTATGACAAATTTGATGTGGATAAAGATGGGCAAATAAGAGTAAAAATTGATAAAGAGAAAAGCATATACACTGTTGACCAATTAAATGAGTTATTTCAAGCTACTGCTGCAAATAATGCTTTATATATTGATGAATTATTAAAGAAGTTTGATTTTCTAATAATTCAGTCGTCAGGCAATGATTATACTGATACTAAATTGAATTGGGGATTCACCGCAATTTCTAATGATTTTGAATTGCCGGATGAATATCAAAACGATGAGAAATATATCAATATTGATTTTGATAACCTTAAAAATCACATAATTATAGTTGGTGCAATAAAGAATTTAGGAAATAAAAAAGAGAAGAAATATGAAATGTATGCAAAATCAAATATCGGTAAAACAATTGATGTGTTGGCACCTGGTTTTGGTATTTATTCTATGATTCATAACAATAAATATGGGTATCTTAGTGGAACCTCTATGGCGGCTCCCCATGTAACAGGTGTTGCTACATTGATTTGGGGGACTAACCCAGATTTGAAAGGGGAAGAAGTTAAGCAAATTATTTTAGATACTGTACAAAAAGATTACCCAATAAAAGTAAATGCCTCATTAGCAAATGACGATTTTATTAATATATCTTCCGATGAATATACATCAAGGGATTACTACATAATTGATGCTTATGCCGCCGTAAGTAAAGCGTTTGACAATAGCACAAACAAAATAAACGTTGGTAATTTTGAGATTAATTTAGATATACTTGATGATATGGAATTGACTTATGAAGAAATTGTAAGCAAACACGGTGAACCGCTAAAAGGTATTGGTAGTTTCACTACATCTGATAATGTTGGTTTATTGCATTCAAATGAAGCGTCGTATTTTTACGGTGTTTTTCAAACAGATGATTATAATGAAATCATGACGTTGAATTTGGAAAAAATAAAACCTAACAACAATTCAATCGTTAAAAAAATCGAAATACCTATTTCAAAAATCTTACCTGTTTTAAATGATAATATTAATGGTTCTAAAATATCTGAAGCATTTAATTTAAACGGTAAAATTAACAGCAATGAATTAAGTGGTGGATATTTTTTTGAAATAAAATATAAAAATTATTACATAAATTTTGAATGCGATAAAGATGGTAATATTGCTAAGACTGCTCATGTTATGATTTTGAAAAATTCCTTAGGTAATAATCCTGAAGAAAGTGATAGTTCAAGCGATACACATTCTGAACCTGAACAGGGCAATTCATCTAATACAAATTCAAATTCATATAGTTCTAATTCGTCACAAAACAATGGAAGCGAAACATCATCAAACAAGCCCAATACTTCATCTGCTGCATCAAATTCAAGTGCAATATCAACATCTTCAACAAACTTACAAAGTTCATCTGACGATTTTCATTATAAAATAAAAGGTAGTAATGTAACAATTACTGGATATAAAGGTAAAGGCGGAAATGTTATAATTCCTTCTTTGATAGAAGATAAAAAAGTAACAGTCATTGTAGAAGATGCTTTTAGAGGCGAGTCAAATATAACTGCAATCACAATACCTGATAGTGTAATAAGCATTGAAAAACAAGCTTTTAGAGATTGCAGAAATATAACGTCAATTATAATTCCCAATAGCATTACAACTATTGACTATGGTGTGTTTCAAGGATGTTCAAGTTTAACCTCAATCACAATACCCAATAGTGTAACAAGCATTGATTCATTTGCTTTTTCCTTGTGCAAAAGTTTAAGTTCAATTATAATACCAAATAGTATAAAAGGTATCGGAAGCAGTGCATTTTCTTATTGTTCGAATTTAAAATCAGTAACATTGCCAAACGCCATAACAACAATTGAGCATGTTACTTTTTCTCAATGTGAAAAATTAACATCAATTATAATACCCAATACTGTAACAAGTATTGGTGCCAATGCATTTCAAAATTGTAAAAGTTTAACTCAAATCAAAATTCCTGATAGTGTAACAGATATTGGTTCTTGGGCATTTGCTTATTGCTCAAGTATAAAGTCAATTATAATACCAAGTAGTGTAACAGGTATTGGCACGAGTGCGTTTAATAATTGCAGTAATTTGAAATCGGCATATTTCGAAGGAGATGCTCCAACTTATTTTGCCGATAATGCTTTTGGTTACACTTCATCGGATTTTAAAATATATTATCATATTGGAAAATTCGGATGGAGTTCATCTGCAACATGGGGAATTTATCCAATAACTACATGGTAACTTCATCAAATGAGATATTGGTAAAAATCTTCATGTTGCTTTATGTTCCCAATAACCCCTCAAGCCGTCCGATTCGCTTAGCGATATGCGGATGGCTTTTTGTCAGCTTCTGCACAATTGAGGAATTGTCACCTAAAGATATTTTTTGAAGTAAATATAATGCTTCTTTTAAATCATCACCATAGCCTAATTTATGGGAATATTCATCAGCACTGTATTCATTTTTTCTGCTGTTTATAGATAGGATTATTTCAGAAAACAACGAAAATGCAAACAACATAATCCAAAAGAAAAACCTGATAATTAATGTAGTTATTCGCATTAATCCGCTTTCGCCAACTCCATTAAGAATGACATCAAACAAAAGCATAACCGCCTTCAAAATCAGCACAAACACGCTAAAAAGTCCATTGCCTATTGTGGTTAGTAAAATAGCCTTTGTATCACCGTGGGCGATATGTGCAAGTTCATGACCGATAATACCCTTTAATTCGTCCTCATTTAATGTCTCAATAGCTCCCTTGGTAACGGCAACAGTACATGAGCCTATTGCACAAGCATTTATAGTCATAGAATCAATAATGCATATCTGTATATTACGGCTTAATCTACTATATTGGCTTTTAGCCTGGTCATAGACTTCCTCGAAAAGAGGATTTAAATATTCACGCTCTTTTTTTGTGTATAAAGGACGGATATTACTTAAAAACTTTAAAAGCCATTCTCCAAAAGGCGAAAAAGCAATAAAAATTGATAGCCCATACAAAAGGGCGGTTATGAAAAATGCCAAAACAGAACCGCCCAACATAGTCCATGCAAGAGAAAAATAAATGAAGAACCAACCTATGTATAATGGGTTATGTTTAAAAAATTCTTTGTTAAACATGCCTTTTAAATTTTCCAGTGTTTTATTGAAAAAATTCATCATATGCACTCCTTAAAATGGTTTGTTAATTTCTATTTTACTGTGAAAATTATTGTCCTTTGAGAGAATAATTCCTTGACCTGTTTTTAGCACCTTTATATCGTCAGGATGATAAAAATATTCTCTAACGCGTTTGGCACTTCCAAATCCTGTTTCTGATGTATTTAATCCCTTTTGCTGTAACTGATAGGTTACTTCAAGCGTGCTTTTTGTGCCTAAGATATTCGCCCAATGTTCGGCGTTTATAGAGCTGTTTTGTCGCATAACAATATAGTTATTGCAGTTTTCTATAATCTGTTCTTTAAAAGCTTCACCTACGGCAAAATCCAAATCTGACAAGCTTTGTGTTGCCAAAACACAAGTGATGTTTGCACTTCTTGATTTATTTACAAGGTCGATTAATACAGGGGAAGCATAGGAATTGATTTCGTCCATAATAAAGAATATTCTATGATTATTTATGCCAAACAGCTTGCTTAAAGCCTTTTTACTGTCAATCAAAAGCAAACGACCGATTAACGGCGACATTTCAGGGAAAATCAAAGGATTTAATATAAAAAGAATAATAGCCTTTTCTTTCAATGCTGTATAAATATCAATTCCTGTTTGGTCGAATATGTACCCCAGTTCACTTTCAGCAATTAAGCTGAATCTTGCAAAAGCTCCACCTGCAATTTTTCCGCTTGTTTTAGTTAATTCTATATTTTCTAAATGCTCTTCTTTACTGATTAATTCATCTTTTAACAATTCACTGCTTAATTTAGAAAATTTATCAATATTCATATTTTGTATAATGCTTTTAAATGATAGCGGCGTTTTGTTCAATGCCAATAACTGCAATAATCTTTGTAGGTATCTTTCTGTGTTTAATTTGTAATGTTCCTCGCTCCAGTCTGTAAGATTGATTAACATGTCTTTTGCAATGGTTGGCGTGGCATTTTGAAAAGGATTATAAAAATCAGATTTCAACGGATTTGTTAAATTCACAACATACAGACGTTTATTTCCTTTCAGTCTTTTTACAATATCATAAATAGACCCGTCTCCAGTATCGCCTTTACCGTCAACAATTAAAAGAGGATAGTCTTTTTCAATTCCACTTTTTATATAGTTTGATAATGAAACGGTTTTCCCACTGCCTGTTGTACCGCAGATAAAAATATGTTTTGCGTTATCAGGTGTGTAAATCGGTTTCTTGTTTGAATTTCTGCCAATTAATGTTGCGTTTGATGAATTGCTTGTTTTATCAAAAGGTGTCATTTTAACTCGTTTCAACTCCTTACGAAAATTGAAAATATCCTTAATACGGTATCTTTTTGTTATTTCTCTTACAATAATAAAAACAGGAATCATCCATAATGCAATAAGAGATAGTACAGGATGTTCTGTCATGCCGTTTGGCAAGACTAATTAATAAATTTAAATGTTCCATTTTTAACCTCCATAATATTTGTAATTTCAATATTGGGATATTGTATTTTAAAATTTTCTAACAGACGGATTAGCTTTGGTGTATCTTCGCCGGTAATCCATAATTGAACATCATAGACAAGAAAGTTTGATTTTATATTTTTTTCCAATCTTGTTTTGGACTTCAAAGATAATTCCACTTCTACACAATAGGTTTTTTTGTCTTTTGTAAAAACAAAATCAGGATGATGTGCTCTTTCTCCAAAACCGTCTTCTTGATGTAATTGTTTCTCTGTTTTTATTTCATTAGGCTTTATGTTTAATGCTTTCATCATGCAAATCGCAACGTCTAAAACAGTTACATCATGTATAATTTGGTCAAACCTGATTCTTTCTTGTCTTTGGTTGGCAAAAATCAATGTCTTTGACTTTCTGGTCAGCAAGTATATACTTGGTACACCATAGATAACAATTTGACGGTTCAAAAACTTCTCACTAAGCAATAAACGCAATCTCCTGTCACAAGTTCGCTGTGAAGAAAAATCTGCCAAAAATTGAATGTGTCTTCCCAGACAAAAACGCCAACGCTCAAGCTCTTTAAAAATCTTAAAATCTCTTTCTACTAACTCCATTTAATATATATCACCTCACTTAACTAACTCTAAACTAAAAATAAAATTACTTATACTCATCTATCTATAACTATACCTGCCCACGCCCTAACCGACTGAATAACTGTATTTATTTATATATTTATATTGAAAATATAAATCATGTTGTAAGTGTGTGGTCTCGGGTCGCAAGCCGAGACCACACACTTACAACATGATAAAGAAATACAGTGTTCATGCGGTTTGTATGGCGTGGGCAGGACTTGTTTTATCTATATGAAATGTCTTATGTGATTAGAACAATAATGATACAGGGTAATTTTATTTTTTATATTTCTTTGTTACTTGTTATATGGCGGCATATTATCTGTTAGTCCGAAGCAAGTAATCAACACTTGTATGGTAATAACCCGCTAACCTTATAAGTGTTGAAACAGGAATATCAATACTTCCTGTTTCATAACGTGAATATGTTGCTTGTGTTACATTTAATTCTTTTGCAATTACACCTTGTTTGATATCATTATCAATTCTTAAATCTCCCGAATACGCAAACGCATTTTTATCACCCCGAAAATGAATATATAGTAAAAAAAACGCAATTTGTCGAAATATACATATCACGTATAAAATACTATACAAAAAACAGATATTGCACTTTCACATGCAATATCTGCTGTTTGATATAGTTTAATTTTTATTCTTTGCTGAATTCAACATTCATAATTTTTATAGTTCCTTTGTGACTGTTTTCAGGTATCTCATTTATAATTTCAATTTTTTCAATGAAATTAATTAGGAATTGTCGTCTTTCAGAATTGTTCAAAAACTCCCAGTTTTCTTTTAAGTTTTTTATTATGTTTTCTTTTTTTATTGTTATTTCATCATCTGCATTTTCTTGAAAAGTTTCCATTAATGAAGTTGTTTCTTCTTTTTCTGCATTTATGGTATTTTTAATTTTTGTATAACTGTCAAAGTCAATATTTTCCTGTATGTATTTAGATACTATTTCTTTTTCTTTTCGCTCCAATCTTTCCAATTGTTTTTTTAGGTCTCTTATCTGTTCAATGTTTTGGTTTTTTATTTCTTGTTTCATGGCAAGCTGTATTTCGTCAAGTGTATCAAAATCTTCAATATTATTAATGTATTCAACAAATGCCTTTTCAACATATTTTTGCAGCATATAGCTTGCTGTACATGTTTTTTTGTTGCGATTGTTACAATAATAAGTGATTTTTGGCACAATATTTCCCATTGAATCTGGTTTGTATTTTCCATGCAACATTAATCTTTCACCGCATAGCCCACAATATAAAATTCCTGAAAAATAGTGCTCTTCTTTTGGGTGCTTTTTGTAAACTTTTTTAGACATTTTTTCAGCTAAAATCTGTGCTTCATTAAACAATTCTTCTGAAATTATCGGTTCATGAAGCCCTTTCACTTCAAATTTTCTTTTATCATCTTTATAAGCATATCTTACATAACCTTTATAATTACAATTTTTCAAAAGACTTGTTATAGTCCTTGAATCCCAAATAGAATTCTCTTTTGTCGGAATATTTCGGTTATTTAAATTATCTCTTATACTGCAATATGACATATGCTTATTAACAAACATATCAAAAATTCCTCTTACAATTTTTGCTTCTTTCTCGTTTATTGTTTGAATTTTTTCTCCGTTTTCTCTGTTATAACCATAACTTGCACTTCTTGATGACGGAGAATAGCCCTCTCTTGCTTTTCGTTCAAATCCTAATGTTACTCTTTCAGCAATATTTTCTCTTTCAAATTCAGCAAAAATACCAATAATTTTAATAAACATTCTTCCTGTTGCCGATTGTGTATCTATACTTTCATTTAAAGAATTGAAAGCACAATCATATTCATTAAACAAATCAATAAGGTCTGTTAAATCTCTTGTGCTTCGTGTCAAACGGTCTATTTTAAAAACAAGAACATTTTTAACATATCCTTTTTTTACATCTTCAAGCATTTCGTTGATGGCAGGTCGTGCAGTAATATTTTTACCGCTGATTCCCTCATCTCTGTATATCTTATAAATTGCCCATTCTTTAATTTTCGAATAATCTTTTAGCTTTTGTTCTTGTGCTCTTATTGAAAATCCTTCCTGTGCCTGTTCTTCGGTCGATACCCTTACATAAATACCCGTTTCTAACATAATAAATCGCTCCTATCAATTATTTTTTGATAGTGGATTTATCCTTTTCTCTCATTTTTCTCGGTATGGATGTTTTCATAAAAAAATTCAGCATTTTAATTTGCAAATTTTTTGACAACGTGATTTTTTTGTTTTCGTTTTCCATATATTCACCCCACAATTTAATCTTATTAAAATATATTAATTGTTAAGGTAAATATTCGAGAAATATACAAGATGTGTATAAAAAACGTTGTTTTTACGCTTGCTATACGATAGACCAATTTTATGGGGCTAACTGAAATCAGGTCATCCGGGTCGTGTCCGGCAGAATAATATTTTTTTATTACATGCGCAACAAGCCTCAAATTGTGCTCAATAAGCTTTGTGCGGGCATCCTTGTCACCGTGCGTTTTGAAAAGCTCAAGATATTTCCTTTCCTCATCAGCCGACAGAGCCTTCGGAAATGAATTAATATTGGTCGTGTGCAGAATTACAAACAAAATATTAGACATCAAAAAAAGCATAGTTGAGGTAAACATTAATCTGCTCCTATCTTGGTTACGTATACTATATATTCTATGCTTTGCTGCTTGTACTTGTTCTTATAATCGTAAAAGCTTACGTAAAATATGATTTCAAAAATTTTGATGAGCATATAAAGCGGGTATATAAGCATAATGCAAATAATTTCCGGTGTTTTCGGAATCTTCTATGCTGACAAAATACACATGCAGGGGTTGTCTTCATTAATAATATCCCGGTTTATTGTTAGCTTTGGATCAACGGCAAACGCGGCGATCGGCACTATTTCCGCCGTCATTACAGCGACAATCAGCACAGCTAACAGTTTTTTTGCTTTTTTCAGTTTATGTTCCACGTTCTGGTCAAGACCCATGTTTTTTATTAGCCCCTGCCGAATATAGCTTCCGACTGAGAACCGGGCTTGAAAATACGTGGAATGTATTCCCCTTCGAATTTTGGAGCCGGGCCAAGATGCGATATTTTATTGCCGTTGACATCGTAGTTTGTGGTACAGTACGTCGTGCCGTCCGGATTGTAAACAACCACTGAAGAACCTGTTGGATTGCCGTTTCGGTCAAAGGCGGTAACTGTTTTGACCGTGACATCAACAGATTCCAATCCCTTAAACGGCCCGCCCTCTATCAACAGCTCTCTGGTGTAAAATTCGTGATGATCGGTAAGATTGCCGTTCGTGTCAAACACTTTATAATCCGTGATTTTGCCGTCATTGTCAAACAGCGATTCCTCAAGCACACGGTAATGATCGCCGCGCAGCTGAGTATTGTCCACCTTGGCGACCTTGACGGCCTTGCCGTCGGCATTGTATTCGGCAACGGTGGAAATGTTGCTTTTGCCGCCGTTTTTGTCGTAGCTTTGGGTGACGGTACGCGATATTTTGCCGTTTTCATCCAGCGTATAATCTGTCACCTCTCGACCGCCGTCGGGAGTGTTTTTATTTCTGCTTAAAAGGCTGCCGTTTTCATCATACTCAAAGCTTACCTGATTGCCGTCCCTGTCCTTGGTAATCTTCCAGAAATGACCGTCATCGGTTTCAACATATCCGGCTTTTTTGAAAGCCTCGCGTTTTTTGGCTTTGTCCTCCTCGGAAGCGATCGCGAGCGTGACAATGGCTGTGACCTCAATACCCTCTGCGACAGGGATATTGTTGTTTTCGGGAGTGTTAACGGGACGGTTGTCGGGATCTGGTGAATTCGTCGACTGAAAGGAATAGTCGCTTTTATGCGGCGGAACACTGCCGATAATTTTGTATTTATAATTGTGGAGCTTGGCGTATTCCGGAATACCGCTGTCGGTCAGACAATATAGCACTGCGTTTGGGGAGTTTTCAAAAGCTTTTATTCCTTTTGTGTTTTTCCAATGCTGACGGAAGGTCACAGAGGAAAGCCTCGGGCAGTCTGAAAAAGCGTTATCCCCCACGACTGAGCTTAAAACCACGCTGGAGAGCTGCCGACAGCCCCGAAAGGCATCATAATACAACTCCTCGACAGTGTCCGGCAAATCAACGGTTGTCAGGTTATTGCAATTTTCATAGGCACCGATCCACAGCGTTCTCACCGATGGCGGAATCCGCACCTCTGTAATGCCGCTGCCGCTGAAGCAATTGACTGTCGACCAATCATCCGGAATATTGACGGAGCGCAGGGATGTGCAATTTCTGAACGCGTCCCCCGTGTTTTGGATGCCTCTGCGCAGATTCACCTGTGTCAGCTCAGTGCATCCGTCAAAGGCACCGGCTATATCAGTTATACCCTCCGGCACCGTATAGCTCCGCATAGCGGTGCAGCCCACGAAAGCGTAGCTTATGCTTGTGATATCGGCGGGAAATTTC
>JGI994J12354_10005030_pt1 | contig 11565 bp, 10 predicted proteins | sample IntmicLarv3ML3BL_FD_12354 | JGI IMG/M metagenome (IMG submission 12354) | reverse complement strand
CAAAGGGCGGAGAAGGCGGCAGGGGAACAGGGGATACCCGTCAAAATCGGTGCGGTGTACACCTCCGATGTGTTCTACGATGGTTCTGAGTCCTTATCCACCATGAAAAAATACGGCGCGTTGGGGGTGGAAATGGAAACAGCGGCGCTCTATTTGAACGCGGCGCTGGCAGGTAAAAAGGCGCTGGCCATTTTAACCGTGTCCGATAACGCCCTGACTCTCGAAGGCTTAACCGCCAAGGAACGGCAAGAAGGCTTTACGAGGATGATTGCCCTTGCCCTTGATTTAGCCCCAGGGCTTGAATGAACGCGGGCAATGCCTGTTCAAAGGCGACGCCGAAGCGCAGCGGGGTTTTGTTCTCAAAGGTAAAGCCGATGGCATCGTGAACGAATTGATTGGCGATTTCAGCGGCTCTTTCAAGGGGCTTGCCCGTCAAAAGAGCGGCCAGAAGCGCCGCGGCGAACACATCCCCCGTGCCATAGAAAGTGCCGGGCATAAGCGGAGAAAAAGCATAGGAAATGGCATCGGTCGCGCTGTCGTAGGCGGCGCAGCCGAGGTGGTTTTCTTTAAGGGCAACCCCGGTGAGCACCACTTGTGCGGGCCCAAGTGCGCTTAATCGGCGCAGCATGCCTTCGATTTCTTCTTGGGAGTAGTTGCCGCGATAGGGCTCATCAAGCAAAATAGCCGCCTCTGTTAAGTTCGGCACGATGATATCCGCCATGGCGCAGAGTCTTTTTGCGCCCTGTGCCATTTCATCGGTATAGGTTTTATAAAGACGCCCGTGATCCGCCATGGCGGGATCGACCATAATCAGGGTCTCGGGTGTTTTGTAGTTTAAAAAGAGCCGCTCAATTAGGGCAATCTGCTTAAAAGAACCCAAGAAGCCGGAGTACAGCGCGTCAAACCGCAGGTTCAAGCGCTGCCAGTGGGCAAGCTGCCCCTGCATATCATGGCTTAAATCCCGGTAGGTAAAGCCTTCAAATTCGCCCGTATGGGTGGATAAAAGGGCCGTAGGGAGGACGCTTGTTTCAATGCCAGCGCAGGATAAAACGGGCAGCACCACTGTCAAAGAGCAGCGCCCGACGCAGGAAATATCGTGAATCGCCAGTGCCTTTTTTTGCATGCACCTGCCCCTTTCCCTTCGTTTTCAACCCATTCATTATATATTACTTTCTAATAAAAGGCAAAAGAAACAAAGGGAGCAGCCATGAAAAAAGCTGCTCCCTTTGTATTTAAACTGTTTTTACTGATCAATGAACAAAAATTCAAAGTGCGGGTAGGCGGTTTCGCCGCCCGATTCGGAAAGCACCGTATACATACCGATGCAACGCAGGTACATTTTATAGGAAGCGCCAACGGTGAAGCTTGGCTCATCCTTCATGCTGACCATGATGATATCGCGGTACTCACCTGTCTTCAGGCGGGTCAAAGCCATGGTGATCAGCCAATCGGCGCCGTTTTGCTCTATCTTCGTGATATGGGGGGTATACACCATCACCCTGCCGTCATAGCCCGTAATCTTATTTACGAGGTTCTTGTACCCGGGCTTTACAGCGCCCTTGCGAAGGGCGCTTTGGCTTTCTTCCTGGGTGAAGGAACGGGTACCGGTGTATGAGAAGCGGCGGGTTTCGCAGCCCTTCTTGGAAGCGACCAGCGTAAAATCATACACGCCTTCCTTGGCGGTATCCACCTTAAAGGTGAAGGTTCCGCCGCCACCGACGGTTACGGTTTTGTTTGTATCCCCGTAGAGCAGCTGAATCTTTGCGCCCTTGATGGATGTGCCTGTAATGGTGAGTTTATCTGTTGTGATCTGGGTTGGCACGCCTTGAAGCACATTCACAGGCAGCAGAGTGGATTTATAGGTGATAGGGGGATAAGCGATTTCTTCCACCAGCGCTTCGCCGTTTTCAACGGTCAGGGTCAGCATGTAAACGCCTTCGGCGGGCAACGTCACCGGCATGGTGAAATTGCCCTTTTTATTCACGGTGGCAGTAATAATCTTCGCATCGGTAGAGCTCAAGCGCAGTTGCGTGGCTGTGATTTTGAGCCCCGAGCGGCCCGTTCCTTTAATGTTGAACTTGGCGGTATTGGTTTCCTCGGGCGGGATATCGGTAAAGGCCAGCGCGCCGACTGCCGTAGCGGGCACAGGCTGGGTTTCATAAATGGAGACGGTGCTCATGATTTTGTTCAGCGCCGCGTTATCGGCGGATTTCAGCGTGCGGCCTGTTACCTGCCAATCGAAGGTGATGGTATAGCCGTTCTTGATGGTTTTGCGCTGGTAGCCGCGGGAAACGATTTCATCGCCCTCCTTTTGCGTATAGCGCAATTGCATGACACGGCCGTACTTGGTGGTTTTTTTCCAGGTGCCGTCAGTATATTTGATGCCCATAATGGTGTAGGTTTCGCCCTTCAAATGCTCCTTGCGCCAAGCCGCGCGTTCCTTGGCGGATTGCTGATCGATATCGAAATACCGCTGGGCATCCACATCCTGCACGCAAATCAGCTGGAAGCATGCGTCGCCCGAGGGAGCGTATGCCTTAAAACGAACACCTTCCTCAGCAAAAATTTCAGGCACTTCATCGGCATTATAGCCCTTGGAAAGAAGAAAATGGGCATTCGCCGCGGCGTTTTCCGCGGTAATGACGGTATAGTCTGCGGGAATTTCGATGCTCAGATGCACGTCATCAAAGGTAAACACCTCCGCCATGGCGGGCAACGCGATAAGGAGCATTCCCAACAAAAGGCAGATGAACAAGGTTTTACGCATGGTAATCATCCTCCGTTGATTAATTTGCGGGGTTGAAGCGGAATAAATCCGCGCTTGGATAGGTGACATTATTTAGGGTTACGTTCTCGTCCGTCAAAATAAGAAGCATCTGGCCTTTTTTATCCAAATCGAAATCAAGAAAGTTTTCCACATAAACGGCGTAATCGGTGCCGTCGTCGGCAGCGAAAACAACAAGCCGCTTACTGCCCAGGTAACACAAATCTTCCACGCTGCCGTTTGCGGCACGGTTTTTCTTTGCGGCTTTCCCTTTTTGGTTCAGGAACGCGGCGGATTGCTCATCAGGGCTGCCCAAACGGTGAATGATCACTGTCGGCTTCGCTGTCTTATAGAGGCTTGATTTGATCTCAAACGTAAACGTGTAATCCTTCACCTTGGGCGTGCTCAGCTCTGCCGTAAAGCTGCCGTCCGCGTTCACGGTGGGCTTTACGGTTCTTGAGCCGTTTTTGAAGGAAACAGTGGCATCGGGGATGGTTTTCCCGCGAATGGTAAGCGTTTCGGTATCGCAGGTGAACTCATACGCTTCAAGAATAGCGGGGGTTTCATCGCGGGTTAAGAAGATGCGGGTGCTGATGCTGGCGCTGCCGCTATCTGTGCCCGCGTCGATTCGAATGGTGTTGCGCCCTTCCGTAAACCTCTCGGCGGTAATCTCAAAGCGCCCGTTATCATCAGCCTTGAACCGTTCGATGCCCGCGCCGTTCATATAGTAACGCAAGCTGGCATTGGGAAGGGTGGTCCCTGTAACGGGCAGCTCAGCGGCGCTAATGTTTAAAGGAAGCTCGTCCACCGTCAAGGGAATGGTGTTTCGCACAACGGTGATTTCCGCAACGCCTTCATTGGGCGTGGTTTCGGGAAGCGTTAATTCGGTTGGTTCGTCTATGCCTGTCGTTTCGGCCTCGGCTTTTGCGCCCAGGAAAAGAATGGCTGCCGCTCCTTTTTGCAGGGAGCTTATGGTATCCGAGGCGGGCGCTTCGCCGAAGGAATCACATTCAAAGGAGATGATTTTGCCATACATGAGCGTTTGATAGGCAAGGGTGTGAACGGGTATGCCCTGCACATCCTTTTCCCATTTCAGGCGCAGGAAGGAGGGGAGAGTCTCATCCCAATCGCCTGCGGCGTTCGGGTTCGCGGCTAAAATCGCGTCGCGAAATTCTGTGCGGTTGCCCTTGGAGAAGGAATACACATCGCCGGAGTAGGTCTTCAAAGGGCTGTCAAGCAACCTGAGTGCGAAGGCGTCATGGTTTTCATCTATGGCATAGAGGAGGATGCTGTGGGCATCAAACTGCGCCTTCAGAAGAGAGGTGGTCGTGCCGATTTCTTTTGCCATGTCCTCGCTTTGAAGCACATTATCTTTTGTAACGGTTCGCCAGCCCTCGGGCACATAAAAGCGAATCCCTTGATCATCCAAATACATGGTTTCACCCGCCGCTGAAATACAGCCCAATAGCAGGGCCAACAATACAAGAATCGTGACAAGGGTTCTTCTATTCATCATTTGTCCCCTTCCCTTGAGTTTTCAAGCATAGTTTATCACAAACCCCTTGCGATAGCAAGAAAACGCTGTAACAATTCACCGTTTATACGCATAATAGCGCGCGCTTTTGGCACACTAACCCTATAAAAGGGGGAGTGGATATGCCAAAAGGGATTCTGACGGGCGTGATAAAGCGGTTGGATAAGCGGATATCCCGCGCCCTTCCCATGGTGTGCGCTTTTTTATTCTTTGTTTTTTCTGTTTTTTACTCGGTGGAAGTATTGGCGAAAAGCCACAGGCAGGAGACGGCCGCCTATGCGCAAAGCCGTCTGATAACGCAGGTGGCGGGCATCAATAAAACGCTGCCCAAAGGCTTTTCTCTTCAGGTGCCGGAAAATTTGGCGTGGCGCACGGCGGTTTTCACTAAAGAAAAGCTCCATCGCGGACTGTTGCTTCTCATCGATCCGCAGCATCCCGTGCCTGCTGCCATGCCCGCGCCCAACAGTTTTTCCGTAGCGGCATATGGCCAGGGAAGCATTGCTACCCGCTCCGCCCATACGGTATTGAATATGGAAACCATTCAAGCGCTGGTTCCGCTCTTTCGCGCCGGCCTTAAAAGGGGTTTTGGCGATTGGACCCTCTTCGCGGGCACCCGCTCCAATGAACAGCAGCTGAATTTGCAGTTGGAGCAGTTGGCGATATACGCCAAAGCCTATCCGCTGGTAACGGCGGCGGCCATGGCGGAAAAAGGATACGAATGTCCGGGCTGCTCGGAGCATCAAACAGGCTACGCGCTGGATATTCGCCTGTGCGAAGGATACAACACGCCGCCGGACAGCCATCCGCTCAGGGACAGCCGCTCGGGACAGTATTTATTGAACGTTGCGTGGCAGTATGGCTTCATTCACCGCTATACGGAAAAAAAGCCTCATCCTGTGCAGGAGGAGGATTATCATTTTCGCTATGTGGGAAAAAACCACGCGGAGCTGATGCGCTTAATGGATATGTCCCTGGAGGAGTATCTGGCGTTCCTAAGGGAAAAGGGGCAATTAAGCTATTATGAGGACGGCAAATTAAAATATGTGGTTCTCTGCGGGCGTACAGAAGGGGATTTTCTGACAAAAGCGCCGGAGGAAGCCCTTGAAATCGAAGCCAGCGCCGATAACACGGGCTATGCCATCGCGCTTTACCGCTTTACTCTATCGGACGCATTCGAGTGAGCGGGAGGATCACTTTTTTGACATGGGCGACGATCTGCTCACGGAGCACCGGGCCTAAAATGCGGCTGTCGTAGGAATCATCGCGGTTGTCGCCCAACAGGTAATACTCGCCGTCGTCCATTGTAACAGACTCTAGGTCGCGGGTGTAGCGGTTGTTTTCAGGGGATACATACGCTTCTTCAATCGGTTCACCATTAATCAACACATGGCCGTCGCGGATTTCGATGGTATCGCCGGGGATAGCGATGATGCGGCTGAGGGCATACCCCTCCCGCCCAAGGCGGCGGTAAATAATAACATCGCCGCGAGCGGGCTCGTTTTCATCATAATCCTCGCTGCTGACACGCGCGGTTTCCCCGTCCGCCAAGGTGGGCTGCATGGCATCACCGTCGATGCGCACCAGGAAGGTTTTCCGAACGGGCAAAAAAGACTCCGCGATGGCGGCGTTTGCCATCAGGCATACGAGCAGCACACAGGCGGCAAAAAAACGGCGTTTCATGATGAACCTCTTTTATTCTATCGGACGGATTTTATTGAAGGGGAAAACAACGTAGCGGACATGCCCCATAATCTGGTTGCGGTGCAAAGGGCCTACAACGGAGGCGCGGCTGTCGTTGGAGTTGTCGCGGTTGTCGCCCATCACGAAGTACTCATCCTCGCCCATGGTCGTTTCACTCATGCTGTGATCATGGCGGTTGCGTTCGGGGGTCAGGTAGGAATCCTCCAGCTTTTCGCCGTTCACAAACACATCGGTTCCCTCAATGCGAATGGTATCGCCGGGGAGGGCAATCACGCGCTTGACGAAATATTCTGTGCGGTCCGGGTAATGGCAGATAATCACGTCGCCCCGGGCGGGATCGCCCAGGAGATATTCAGGCTTTGTGACAAACATGATTTCTTTATCAACCAGGGTATCGAGCATGCTGCTGCCCTCCACCTTCACGGGCTCAAAAAGAAAGGTGCGGATAACAAAGGCAATCAGCACCGCCGCGCCCAGAGTGAGTACCCAGCTGATGATTTCTTTCTTTATATCCAAAGGCTTGTCATCCTTCTTCTTTTTATTGGATTTTTGTTTTACTTCGACGGGTTCACTCATTTTCATTTCCTCCTAAATCAGGCGCGGGGCCTTGAATCAGCACTTTTTTGCGGCGCTTGAGAAAATCGGCGCGATCCATCATCACAATGCGGTCGCAGCCCCTGCATTTAATCTTGATATCGGCGCCGACGCGAATGACAAGCCACTCGTTTGTCCCGCAGGGATGCGCTTTTTTGGTCGTGACCACATCATTAAGGCGAATTTCCTCCATCTGTCAGCGTCTCCTTTCAGTGCTCTGGTTATTATAATTCTTTTAGCGGAAAGATTCAACATCCATAAAGCGGCAAATCTGTTTTTGTGCAAATTATCCACTTTTGCTTTTTTTTTTGTGAGGTATTTACAAAGTGAATGATTAATGATATAGTTTAATAAATTCAGACCGAAAGCACATTAAACGTTTTCGGAGGATGTTCGGATTCTTTCATACGGGGTTTTCGCACAGTTAAGAAAAAAACAAAGGGGTGTGCGAATGTTAAGGTTCTGCCCGCGCGAAAAGAATTCGGCAAATATTGAAGGAGGCACATTCTTATGAAGAAGGTCCTATCCCTGATCTTGGCTCTGCTCATGGTGAGCACCTGCTTCGCTGCGTTGGCGGAAGCTGAATTTTCCTACCCCATGGATGGCACAGTAGATTTAACCTGGGCTGCTTCTGAAGGCTTTGCAGGCCTGAGCGAAGCTTATGCTACCCCCGAAGAATCTCCCTTCCACGTGGGCATGTCAGAAATGACAGGCGCGAACATCAAGTTTATCATCCCCACCAAGGGCACCGATGCCGCTCAGTTCCTGAATCAGCAGGTGTTGGCGGCTCCCGTTCTGCCGGACATCATCTACGGCGGAATCATGAACGATGCGGCTCGCCATCTCGAAGAAGGCACCATCATCGACCTGACTCCTTATATGGAAAAGTGGGCGCCGAACTACTGGGCGCTGCTTCAGGCGAACCCCGCTTATGATAAAGCGATGAAGACAGACGCCGGCCAGTACTACGGCTTCGGTTTCTTCCGCGAAGCGGGCGGCTGGAACGATTCCTATGAAGGCCCCGTCATCCGTCAGGACTGGCTGGATGAATGCGGCCTGGAAGCCCCCAAGACCCTGTCCGATTGGGACACCGTTTTGAAGGCGTTCAACGAAAAGTACGGCGCTAAGCTCTCCTTTGCTTGGAGCCGCATGCAGGACAGCGGAATTGCCGGTGCCTTTAACGCGCATGGCACAGCTGGTCAGGCGAACAGCCAATATCGCTATTATGCCGACGAAGACGGCAAGGTTCAGTTCGATATGGCTACCGAAAATTGGCTGAACTACATGCTCAAATTGAACGAATGGTGGGCAGCCGGCCTGATCGATCAGGACATCCTCACCATCACCGATACCGATGCCAGAGCGAAGGCGCTCAACGGCGAAACAGGCTTCTCCTATACCTCCATGGGTCAGATGTCCAACTGGCGTCTGGATGCTGATAAGGCAGCCAACGGCGCGAACTGGGTTGGCCTGCAGTATCCCACAAGCGATGATGGCGTGCTGGGCATGGTGTTCGGCGGCCAGGGCATCGGCAGCACGGTTTCCGCTATCAGCGGCGACTGCCCCGAGGAAAAGATCGAAACCGCCATGCGCGTGCTGGATTATGCTTATTCTCCGGAAGGCAATCTCTACTGGAACTATGGCAAACAGGGCGTTTCATGGGATTACGACGCAGATGGCAAGCCTGCTTATCTGCCCCTCGTCACCGAAGATCCCGATGGCTTGAACGATGCCATTTCGAAGTACGGCGGAAGCACCTGGCAGGGCAGCTGCATTCAGGCGACAGCGCTTCTTTACATGAAGAACACCCCGGCTTCCATCGAGGCGAACGATCTGTGGTTCTATCCGAACCAAGAAATCGCCGGCAAGGGCAAGATGCCTAACGGTTTGACCTTGACAGCCGAAGAGAGCGACGAATTAACGAACATCGAAGCTTCCCTCGGCACCTTGGTGCCCGAGATGGCGGCCAAGCTGATCACCGGCGAAGCCGGCGCGGCTGATTTCCCGGCCTTTGTGGATCAGCTGAACTCGGTTGGTCTTGCGCGCGCTCTGGAAATCCGCCAGGCTGCGTATGATCGTTACGCTGCCCGTTAATCCTTCCTTGCTTTTTAAGCACGAGTGACACCGGTATGGGGGGCGTCTCCGCGTGGGGTCGCCCCCTTTTCTACATGAAAGGATTAGATGAACATGACGACAGATTCCATCGCAGCAAGGCGTTCAAAAAGATCCCTTGGCCATCGGCTTGCCCGTGATTTCAAGCTGAACAAATATAAATACCTGTTGATTATCCCCGTGCTGGTGGTGCTGGCGTTGTTTGCGTACAAGCCCATGTATGGCCTGATTATTGCCTTTAAAAACTTCCGCCCGCGCCTCGGCATTGAAGGCAGCAAGTGGGTAGGGTTTGTCAACTTTCAAAATTTCTTCGGCGATCCTTACTTTGGCAGATTGCTGCGTAATACGGTTTCCATCAGTCTTTTAAACATCCTTTTCGGTTTTCCCATGCCTATTATCCTCGCGCTTTCTTTAAACGAAGTGCGTAGTACGCGCTTTAAGCGCACCGTGCAGACGATGACATATATGCCTTACTTTATTTCCATGGTTATCGCCTGCTCCTTAATTCGCACCTATACCCAAACCAATGGCATTTTTTCGCAAATACTGGGATCGCAGCAGAATTTGCTGATGAGCCCGAGCAATTTTTATCCCATCTATGTTATTTCGGATTTATGGCAGTACGTAGGATGGAATTCCATCATCTACCTGGCGGCGCTTGCCGGTATCGATCAGGAACAGTATGAAGCGGCGCGCATCGACGGCGCGGGGCGTTTTAAGCAAATGCTGCATATCACGCTGCCCGGTCTCATGCCCACCATTACCATATTGCTGATTTTGCGCATGGGCAGCGTATTGAACGTCGGGTTTGAAAAAGTATTGCTTTTGTATAATGAAGCCATTTATTCCGTGGCGGATGTCATATCCACTTATGTCTACAGGCGCGGCATGATACAGGCGGATTACAGCTATGCCACCGCTGTGGGGCTGTTCAATTCGGTTGCGAATGTTTTTTTTCTGGTTATCGCAAATACCCTGAGCAGACGCTTCAGCGATTCATCGCTATTTTAAAGGAGGGGAGAACATATGGCAAAGCATACAAAAAACACCATACGCAACGACAGTATGGCGGGTCAGATTTTCAACTGGGTCAATGGCGGGCTGCTGGTTCTCCTGTGCCTGATAACGGTATATCCCATGTTCTACGTTTTATGCGCTTCCTTCAGCAACAGTACGCTTTTGCTTAAAAGCCCCGGTTTCATGCTCATCCCCCGCGGCTGGACAACAGCGGCCTACCGGCTGGCGTTTACGCACCCGCTGATTGTTTCGGGCTATAAGAATATTCTCTTTATTATGGCGGTTTCTTTGCCGCTGAACATCCTGCTTACCCTCTGCTGCGGCTATTTTCTGGCATCCAAGGATGTCATGTTCAAAAAGCCTGTTTTGTTTATCGTCATGTTTACGATGTTCTTTAACGGCGGCATGATTCCGAACTTTTTGAACATTCAAAGCCTGGGGCTGTTCGATAGCCTGTGGGCACTCATTTTGCCGGGCGCTCTGAGCGTGTATAACTCCATTATCTGCCGAACGGCCATCGAAGCGGTTCCGGATAGCTTGCCGGAATCCGCCTATTTGGATGGTGCGAACGATTTGATTGTGCTGTTTAGAATCGTGACCCCGCTGATCATGCCGACCATCGCCGTGCTGCTCCTATACTATGGCGTAGCGCACTGGAACAGCTGGTTTCCGGCTTCCCTGTACATTCAGGACAACTACAATCTGCCGATTCAAAATGTCCTGCGCAGCGTATTAATCGCCAACTCGAACATACTGAACTCCGCAGTCACAGAGGACGACCGCATCAACGAATTTGCCGAGACCATCAAGTATGCCGCCATCGTCATTTCCACGGTGCCGGTGCTGTGCATCTATCCGTTTGTGCAAAAGTACTTCGTCAAGGGCGTCATGATCGGTGCCGTCAAAGGATAAAAGGAGAAAGCGATGTTTGATATTGCAAAAAATTTCAAGGATCAGGCCTGGCTTGAGGATGTGGCCAAAAAGCTCGACGATAAAATGCGCTACGGCGTAAAAAAAGCGCGGGAAGTAGGCTATATCCCGTATACAACAAAGAACGGCCAATGGGATGAAATCAACATCGACTGGTGGACGAACGGCTTTTGGCCGGCCGAAATGTGGCAGATGTTCCTTTTAACCCACGATCCCTTCTACCGCGACGAAGCGCTCCGCGCGGAAGAAATGCTCGATGAAGCGTTGCACCATTTCAAAGAACTCAGCCATGATGTGGGCTTCCAATGGCTTATTCAAAGCGGCGTCAGGTATGCCCTTGAAAAAAATCGGGACAGTTTCGATCGCACGCTTCTGGCCGCCAACACCCTGGCGGGGCGCTTCAATCCCAATGGCTTCATCCGCGCCTGGAACGGCGAGGATCATGTGGGCTGGGCGATTGTCGATTGCATGATGAACCTGCCCCTTTTGTACTGGGCAACGGAACAAACAAAAGATCCGCGCTATAAGCTGATCGCGATGAAGCACGCGGATACCACCATGGAAAAGTTTGTCCGTCCCGATGGCTCCTGCCACCACATCGTTGTTTTTAACGCCGAAACAGGAGAGGTGTTGGATCATCCTTTCGGGCAGGGCATCGCAACGGGCTCCAGCTGGTCCCGCGGGCAGGCGTGGGCGCTGTATGGCTTCACGTTAAGCTATCTGCATACGGGCAAGCAGGAATATTTAGATACAGCCAAGCGCGTGGCGCACTATTTCATTGCTAACGTGGCGGATGATTGGATTCCCAAATGCGATTTCAGGCAGCCGAAGAACCCTGATATCCGCGACAACGCGGCGGGCGGCATCGCCGCGTGCGGGCTGATGGAGCTTTCGAAGCTCGTTCCCGAGGATG
>JGI994J12354_10005029_pt1 | contig 11565 bp, 12 predicted proteins | sample IntmicLarv3ML3BL_FD_12354 | JGI IMG/M metagenome (IMG submission 12354) | reverse complement strand
CGGAGCAGCCGCAACCCTGACATTGACGCCATGGTGGGCGACAAGCCCCGGCTGGTTATCCTAAACCGGCGGGACTTGGCCGATGCTGCCGCTACAAAGCGTTGGCGCGCCGCTCTTGAACAGAAGGGCTACGCCGTTCTTGAAACCGACAGTAAATCGGGTGCAGGTGTCTCCGAACTGCGACAGGCCTGCAAGACCCTGCTGGCACCGCTGCTTGCAAGGCGAGCCGAAAAAGGGCAAGCGGGACGCGGCATCAAGGCCATGGTTTTGGGCATCCCAAACGTAGGGAAATCTACTTTTATTAATAAAGTAAGCGGCCGCAAGGCAGCGCGGGCGGAAAACCGTCCCGGCGTAACGCGGGGCCGTCAGTGGATTCAGTGCGGCGACGGGCTGGAGCTTCTTGACACACCGGGCATGCTTTGGCCGCGCTTTGACGACGAAACTACGGGTATGCACCTTGCCTTTACCGGCGCTGTAAAAGACGCAATTTTGGATATTGAGGGCTTGGGCTTGGCATTGTCTGCATTGCTTGCTTCGCGCTATCGCAGCAACCTGGAGGCGCGGTATAAGATTACCCTGTCCGGCGAGATGGAGCCGTTAGCTATTTATGAAGAAATTGCAAAAAGCCGCGGTTTTCTCTTTCGCGGCGGTGATTTTGATTACACACGGTGCGCGACGAATTTGCTGGAGGAATACCGCAACGGCAAGCTTGGACGCATTACGCTGGAGGAGCCGGCCGAATAGGTGAGAGGGGAAGCATGTATGGCGGAAGTGCAAAATCTGGCCTTGTTTGACGAGGCGGTTTCGTCGGAAATGGGTTGCCCTCTTTGCGGCATTGACGAGGCGGGGCGGGGGCCTCTTGCCGGCGCTGTTTTTGCGGCGGCAGTGGTGTTTCCGGAGGGCTTTTTTCTGCCCGGAGTGAATGATTCTAAGAAGCTTAGTCCAAAAAAGCGAGAGGCGCTGTTTGACCTGATTTGTTCTTCGGCACTGTCTTTTTCTATTGCAGAGGCTTCGGTGGAAGAAATTGAAGACTTAAATATTCTGAATGCGTCAATGCTTGCCATGCGGCGGGCGTATGACGGATTGACTGTCTGCCCAAGGGTGATTCTCATTGACGGAACGACGGTTCGCTATTTTGACGGCTTACCGGCGCAAACGGTTGTGAAGGGCGACGCGGTGTCCCAAAGTATCGCCGCGGCGTCTATCTTAGCCAAGGTTGCGCGGGACAGAGCCATGCTTGACCTGGACCGTTTATATCCGCAATACGGCTTTTCCGCCCACAAGGGCTATGGCACGGCGGCGCATATAGCCGCGATTTTGGAGCACGGACCCTGCCCGGCACACCGCCCATTGTTCCTTCGTAAAATCAGGGGGGCGGCACTATGACGACAGGTGCCTCCGGCGAGGCCTCTGCCGCAACCTTCCTTGAAGCAAACGGCTATACCGTACTGGCGCGTAATTACCGCTGCCGCTACGGCGAGATTGATTTAATTGTGCAAAAAGGGCAATTGCTTTCCTTCGTAGAGGTAAAAACCCGGCGGGACACACGCTTTGCCCCCGCTGCCGCTGCCGTACACGCAAGTAAGCAGGCGCGCATTCGAAAAACAGCAGAGCTGTACATTGCGGAAGAAGAGCCGACTGTCCTTGATTACCGTTTTGACGTAATTGAAGTATACACAAATCTGGCGCCGCAGCATACCATACATATGATAGAGGATGCGTTTTAAACAGCACTTCCGCTCGAAGCGCGTAAGCGGGTGTTTTTTCGGCAAGTGAATGGCCGAAAAAGGATTACATACTCCTCTGCCATTCGGCAATTACTATTGTATGAGGTGCGATTATGAAGTATTTTGACCTGCACTGCGACACCGTGTCATATCTTTTTGACGAGCAGCTTGACTTTGACAACCCGGTGACTCACATTGCTGCGCATAAGTTGGGCGCAATATCCACCTATAAGCAGGTGTTTGCCCTTTGGTGCGGCAACGACCCGGAATTGGCGCCAAAGCGCTATGAGCCTCTTCTGGCTTTTGGCAAGGCCATGTGTAAGGAGCATGACTTGCAGCCTCTTTTTTCTATTGAGGGTGCTGAGCTTTTGGGCTGCGACCCGGCGCTTCTTCCCCAGGCAAAGCGGGACGGCGTTATCTCTGTGGGCGTTGTTTGGAACTTTGATAACCCCTTGTGCGGCTGCGCGAAAAGCGACAGCAAGCGGGGCCTTTCCGACGAGGGAAGGGTCTTTGTGGAGACGGCGGTAAAAGAGCGTATGGCCGTGGATGTGTCCCATGCAAGCACCGAGGGCTTCTGGGATATCCTCTCTGTTTCCAAGGGGCAAACGGTGGCGACTCACTCCAACGCACGGGCGGTTTGCCCGCATTTTCGGAACCTTTGGGACGAGCAGGTAATTGCCCTTTGTGCCCATGACGGCTTGATTGGGCTGAATCTGTACAGCGAATTTTTACATGGAAAAAAAGCGGATATACATAGCATCTTGACACATATAGAGCACATGCTTTCTCTTGGCGCGGAGGACAATTTGGCAGTGGGTGCCGACTTTGACGGCTGCGACAGCTTGCCTGTTGGCATTTCCGGGTTTGAGGACATTCCCGCACTCTATAAGGCAGTGGCCGCTCCCTTTGGGGAGGCCATAGCAGATAAAATATTTTTCCAAAATGCCTGCGACTTTTTCTTGCGCATAGGCGCATAAGTGTTATAATCAGAAAGGAATCAAAAAAATGATGAAATACGTCAGTACGAGAAATAAAGCCCGGCTTGTATCCGCCGCGGAAGCCATTGCAGAGGGTATTTCGCCGGAGGGCGGCCTGTATATCCCTACGGAAATTCCCGTTATTGCCGCTGCGGATATTGATGTACTTTCAAAGGCAAGCTACGCCGAATGTGCGGCAAAGGTGTTGTCCTTATTTCTGCCGGATTTCGGGCAGGATGAGCTGCTCACTTTTGCGGAGAAAGCATATGGCGGCGGCAAGTTTGACGCCGCGGCTGTTGCGCCGCTTGTTTCCTTAGACGATAGCACACATGTTTTAGAGCTTTGGCACGGGCCGACTGCTGCTTTTAAGGATATGGCGCTGCAAATGCTGCCTCATCTGCTGACAGCTTCTTTGCAAAAAACCGGCGAAGAGCGGGAGGTATGTATTCTGGTTGCCACCTCCGGGGACACGGGAAAGGCGGCACTTGAAGGCTTTTGTGATGTAGAGGGCACCCGCATTGTCGTTTTTTACCCCAAGGACGGCGTCAGCCGCGTGCAGCAACTGCAAATGACCACACAAAAAGGGCAAAATGTCTCTGTTTGCGCGGTGGAAGGCAACTTTGACGATTGCCAAACAGGCGTTAAGAAGATTTTTGCCGATACGGATTTTGCGGCACAGCTTACCTCGAATAAGAAGATGCTGTCCTCGGCCAATTCTATTAACTGGGGCCGTCTTGTGCCACAGGTTGTGTACTACATTTCGGCCTACTGCAACCTGGTTTCCACAGGCCGCATACAGAACGGTGACCCTATAAATGTCTGTGTTCCCACCGGGAATTTCGGGAATATTCTTTCAGGGCTTTTTGCCAAAAAAATGGGGCTTCCTATCGGGAAATTCCTGTGCGCTTCCAACGTGAACAACGTGCTCTCCGATTTCATCAAAACAGGTGTCTACGACAGAAACCGCGACTTTAAGACCACGATTTCGCCGTCCATGGACATCCTCATTTCCAGTAATGTGGAGCGGCTTTTGTACCTGCTTTCCGATGGCGATACCGACTTTGTTGCCGCTTGTATGAATGAGCTTGCAAGTACGGGCAAATACACCCTGCCGCCTGCTTATTTGGCAACCCTGCAGGAGCTGTTTTACGGCTCCTTTGCCGATGACAGCGTGACAAAAAGCACCATTGCTGCCGCGTACGACAAGTACTCCTACTTGTCGGACACTCATACGGCAGTGGCCTTTGACACCCTTGAAACCTATCGGAAGGAAACGGGAGACAAGACGCCCACCGTCATCCTGTCCACCGCCAGCCCGTATAAGTTTGCTGACAGCGTGCTGTCTGCTTTGGGAGGCAATGCGGAAGGACTTTCCGCGCTTGCGGAATTGTCCGAGCGCACCTCCACCACCTGCCCGAAGCCCTTGTGCGGACTTGACAAGGCAGAGGAGCGCTTTTCCGGCTTTGTGCCTAAGGGTGAGATGCGTTCTTTTGTTGAGGCGTTTTTGGGGTAGGCAGACGGGATTTTCTGTGTGAAGTTTGGTTGCGTGAATATGGCGAAGGTCGTGAAAATAAAATCTGATTTGATTGCTTTTTGCAATTTTAGACGAACCAAGATTATATTATTTGCGGAGGTGTGCCAATGTTTACATCAATTTAATAAAATACGAAAACTATACAACGGAGGATATTTTATATGCTAATTGAAACTGAAAGATTGAAAATAACTGAATTTACCGAAAGTATGATTGAGAGTGTACATAAAAACTCTTTGGATAGAGATAATCGAAGATTTGTTCCAGATGAAGTTTTTGAAACGGTTGAAGACGCACGTGAAACAGTTTTGTTTCTTATCGATTGTTATAAAGGAACAGACGGCCCTTTTGTTTATCCCGTTATTTTGAAAAATGGTGAAAATATAGGCTATGTGCAGGCAGTGCCGATAACTGACGGATGGGAAGTAGGGTATCACATCTCCGAAGGATTTACTCGAAACGGATATGCAACCGAGGCAGTGATGGCTTTTATCCCTATAATTGTAAAGCAACTTAAAATTTCAAGGATTTGGGGTATTTGCCGTGGTGATAATATTGCCTCATGCCGCGTTTTGGAAAAATGCTCTTTTATTCTGCAACAAAAATCCATCATGAATTATAAGGGCGAACAACATGAAGTTTGCAAATATCTTTACACTATCTAATTAAATATGTGTCAGTTGTCTTTTATTTTGTGTCTTGTGCTTGCCATAAGGGTGGCGTAGGGCATGGAAACCGAAATTGTAGGGACGATCGAAGGCGGTCGTCCCTACATATTGATGCCGCAGTGCATTAAATATTATTTAGGAGATGTCCCCATGCAAAAGAAAGCCTTAGTAATCATCGACATCCAAAACGACATAACAAAAAACTACAAAGACATCATCAACAATATCAACAAAGCCATTGACCGGGCGGTTGAACATGCGATGCATGTTATTTACATACGGCATGAAAACTTGTCCGCCGGTACGCGGACTTTCAAGCCCGGTACAACTGGTGCCGAGCTGGTGCCCGATTTGAAAATCGTATCTGAAAATATTTTTACAAAATCCAAGGGAAGCGTGCTAACCAGTGAAGCCTTTGTAGATTTTGTTAATAATAACGAAATTAGTGATTTCTACATAACCGGTGCCGACGCCATTGCCTGTGTAAAGTCAACCTGTTTCAACTTGTGCAAAGCAGGTTACGGCGTCACCGTCTTGTCTGATTGCATTACCAGCTATGACAAACGGAAGATTGACGAAATGCTGCTGTATTATGAAAGCAAAGGCTGCAACATTCGCAGTTTGAGCGATTTGTAGGGGTTGCATAGTATGCGACCCCTACGATAATAAACAAAAAAACGAGCGGATGAGGTTTCATCCGCCCGCCTTTCTGTAAAGCGCAAACCCGCCTTAGTAGGTGAAGCCCATTGTCGAAGAATCCTCCGCCTTGCTTGCAAATGTGGAGCAGAACGTATCGGTGCAATTGCGGGAATTTTCGTTTGCTACCGTAATTTTTCCGGCCATACATTTGTTGTCGCGGTTGTGGTGCTTGCAGGTTTCGACGTTGCATTTGATACAGCTTTCGCTGTTTTTGTGGTTATTACTCATAAATAAATCCATGACAGTTCTCCTTTCAAATTAAGGCATGTGACCCCGATTTTAGTATGGCTAGGAGAACAAAAGTTTATACGAAAGGAGACCGGCAGTTCATGGCGCTTTTTACAATTTCCGATTTGCATCTTTCCTTCGGCAAGGAAAAGCCGATGGATATTTTTGGCGGCAATTGGGTAAACTATCAAACCAGGCTGTATGAATCCTGGCAGGCTACTGTTGCGCCCACTGACCTTGTGGTGCTGCCCGGCGACCTTTGCTGGGGTATGAGTCTTTCTGAGTCGCTGCCGGATTTTCAATTTTTGCATTCTTTAAACGGAAAAAAGCTCCTTTTAAAAGGCAATCATGACTATTACTGGACGACTATGAAGAAGATGCAGGATTTCCTGTTCGAAAACGAACTGACCTCCATTGATTTCCTTCATAATGACGCAATTCTGTATGAAGGCGTTTCGATTACCGGCACTCGCGGCTGGTTTTACGAAGAGGAAAAAGGGACACCCGACGACGAAAAGATTTTCAAGCGAGAGCTTTTGCGGCTTGAAACCAGCTTAAAAGCCGGGCAGGCGCTTGGCGGCGAGCTGATAACCTTTCTGCACTACCCGCCGATTTTCGGCAATTACCGCTGTACGCAAATTCTGGCGCTTTTGTTTGAATACGGGGTGAAAAAATGCATTTATGGACATCTGCACGGAGCCAGCCGTAATCTCGCGTTTGAAGGCAAGTCCGGCGGAATTTCGTATTATTTAGTATCGGCCGACCATCTGGACTTTACTCCTGAAAAAATAACCTAAGGATATCCCATTTTGTTTATAGTTTTTTTACATTTTTTGTGCAAAAAACAGTAGCTTTTTTTACTTATATATGGTAAACTAAACTGAAGAAAAGTAATATGGAGGGCAAAGATGAAACTTGTAAGTGTAACAAACCCCGAAAAGGCAAAGGCAACTCTGACCATTCAGGTGGAGGCCGATGTATTTGAAAAGGCTTGCGAAGCCGCTTATCAAAAAAAGAGAAAAAATATCTCGGTTCCCGGCTTCCGTCCGGGGAAGGCTACCCGTGCCTTTATTGAAAAGACCCACGGCGAAGGTGTTTTCTATGACGACGCCATTGACGCAACCTATGGAATTGCGTTAGACGCTGCGGTTACCGAGTCGAAGATTGACGCAGTATCCCGTCCCGAGCTTGAAATTACTGAAATTTCCAAGGATAAGGGTTACACCTTTACCGCAACCTTCTTCCTGAAGCCGGAGGTTTCCTTGAAGGAATACAAGGGTATCACCGCTGAAAAGGATGCTGTTTCCGTAACAGATGAAGAGGTTAACGACGAGATTACCCGCCGCCAAGAACGTGCAGGCAGCCAGGAAGCAAGCGAAGGCGCTATTGCACTTAAAGACACTGCTGTTATCGATTTTGAAGGCTTTGTTGACGGTGTTGCATTTGAGGGGGGCAAGGGCGAGAAGTTCAGCCTTGGTATCGGCTCCGGCCAGTTTATCCCCGGCTTTGAAGAGCAGCTTGTGGGTAAGAAGGCCGGCGAAAGCTGCGACGTAAAGGTCACCTTCCCCGAAGAGTACCACGCACCTGATTTGGCGGGGAAAGAGGCGATCTTTAAGGTAACCATCCACGAAGTGAAGACGACAGTTCTGCCCGCGCTTGACGACGAATTTGCAAAGGATGTTTCTGAATTTGACACCCTTGCTGAGTTGAAGGCTGACATTAAAGAGAAGCAGCTTGCGTCCAAGGAAAAGGCCGCCCAAGACGCCTATGAGGGCAAAATTATTGACACCATTCTTGAAGGTATGGAGTGCGAGGTTCCCGAGTGCATGTACGAAGCTGAGCTTGGTCACATGGAGCAGGATTTTGACTCCCGCTTGCGCTCACAAGGCATGAATATCGACACCTATCTGCAAATGAGCGGCATGGACAGAAACTCCTTCCGCGACGTATTCCGTCCGCAGGCTGAACGTCATGTGAAGACACGCCTTATGCTTGAATATGTTGCAAACGCTGAGAATATTACTGTCAGCGACGAAGATTTAAATGCTGAATATGAAAAGATGGCAGAAGGCTATAAGGCATCGATTGAAGAGATTCGCGCATACATCCCGGCCGAATCTTTGAAACAGGACTTGCGCCTTTCCAAGGCCAGCGATTTGATTAAGGGGCAAGCATCCTCCACCGCTCCCGCTAAGAAACCGGCCGCCAAGAAGGCCGCTGCACCCAAGGCCGAAGGAGACGCAGAAAAAGCACCCGCAGCCAAGAAGGCTCCCGCTAAGAAGCCCGCTGCTGCAAAAGCAGCTGATGCTACAGAAAAAGCCCCCGCAAAGAAAACGGCTGCAAAGACTGACACCGCTGAAAAAGCACCGGCTAAAAAGCCTGCGGCTAAGTCCGCAACGGCAAAAACCACTGCCGCGAAAAAGACCGAAGGCGCAGCAGCTCCCGCAAAGCCCCGTGCGAAGAAGCCTGCAGCAGACGCAGAAAAGTAAAATTTTACATAAGGCGAATGGCAAGCGGGATGTTACAGCTCCCGCTTTCTGCCTTATTATATAGCTGCTTTTAAGGCGGCGGAAGGAGTTTGTTATGGCAGATTATAAGGCTATGTATTATCACTTGGCGGGGCGGATGGCTACTACTATAGAAGTGCTGGGCACAACCACTGATATGCTGCAATCAACTGCCGCCGCACTTGCAGACCTTAAATCCAAACTTGAACTCGCACAGCAAACCACCGAGGAAATGTTCATTTCCGCGGATAACGAAGCAGCTTGTTCTGAAGAATAACATATGTGCCGTTTTGACGGCGAAAGGAGCAGATTTATGGCACTGGTACCTGTTGTTGTTGAGCAAACGGGGCGCGGCGAGCGTTCCTATGATATTTTTTCGCGGCTTTTAAACGACCGCATTATCTTCCTCTCTGACGAGGTAAACGACGTAACCGCAAGTCTTGTGGTTGCGCAGCTTTTATTCCTTGAAGCCCAGGACCCGGATAAGGACATTCAGCTTTATATTAATTCGCCCGGCGGCTCTATCACTTCGGGCATGGCCATTTATGACACCATGCAGTATATTAAGCCGGACGTTTCCACCATGTGTATCGGCATGGCGGCAAGCATGGGTGCCTTCCTGCTTTCCAGCGGTGCCAAGGGTAAGCGCTTCGCGCTGCCCAACAGCGAAATCATGATTCACCAGCCCCTCGGCGGTTTCCAGGGTCAGGCCACGGATATCAAAATCCACGCTGACCGCATTATAAAAATCAAACAAACCATGAATACAATTATGGCCGAAAACTGCGGCAAACCGGTGGAAGAGGTTGCAAGGGCAACCGAGCGCGACAACTTCCTTTCGGCAGGGGAAGCCCTTGAATATGGCCTGATTGACAAAGTTGTTTCAAAACGGTAGGGAGGTACTCTGTGGCGGACTATAAGGGAAAGCGGCCGGTTGTTTGTTCCTTCTGCGGCAAGACCCAGGAGGAAGTGGATCGTACCATTGCGGGGCCGGGCGTTTTTATTTGTAACGAATGTATTGATGTTTGCTATAAGCTGATTTACGAGGTGCAGGAAAGTGACACCTCGTCTTCTGCTGTGCCGGGAAAACTACCCAAGCCGGCGGAAATCAAGGCGATTTTAGATGAATATGTCATCGGCCAGGATGATGCCAAAAAGGTGCTGTCCGTGGCGGTTTATAACCACTATAAGCGCATTTACTTAGCGCCCAATGCCGACACCGATGTGGAGCTGCAAAAGAGCAATATTCTGCTGGTTGGCCCTACGGGCAGCGGCAAGACCTATCTTGCCCAAACCCTTGCAAAAATCTTGGAGGTTCCCCTTGTTATTGCCGACGCAACCACCCTGACAGAGGCCGGTTATGTGGGCGAAGACGTGGAAAATATTCTTTTGAAGCTTGTGCAAGCAGCCAAATATGACATCAAGCTGGCCGAGCGGGGCATTATTTATATTGACGAAATCGACAAAATTTCCCGCAAGAGCGAGAATCCGTCCATCACCCGCGACGTAAGCGGTGAGGGTGTGCAGCAAGCACTTTTGAAAATCCTGGAGGGCACGGTTGCAAATGTACCGCCCCAAGGCGGACGTAAGCATCCCCAGCAGGAGTTTATTCCCGTGAACACGGAAAACATCCTCTTTATTTGCGGCGGTGCCTTTGACGGCATGAACGAAGTTGTCGCCAAGCGCAAGGAAAAGAGTCTCATTGGCTTTAACTCTGTGGTACAGACCAAAGCTGAGAAGGATAAGCATAGCTTCTTGAAAAATGTTGAACCGCAGGATTTTGTGAAATACGGGCTTATCCCGGAGCTTGTGGGACGGCTGCCGTCGGTGGTTGCCCTTGACAACCTTGATATAGACGCGCTTATCAGCATTTTGACGACCCCTAAAAATGCACTTTTGAAGCAGTATCAGGCGCTTTTTTCCTTTGAAAATGTAGAGCTGGAATTTACAACCGACGCCATTGCCGCCATTGCGAATCAGGCGATGGAACGGAAAATCGGGGCTCGCGGCCTGCGCTCCGTGCTTGAAAAAATTATGCTGGACATTATGTACCGCGTGCCGTCAGACCATACGATTGCGCGCGTAGTCATTACCGAGGACGTGGTGCTGCTTGGAACGGAACCGAAACTTTACTGTGACAAGGAGCGGAAGCCCGTAAAACTTGCTGCAAAGAAGCCTTCAGGCGGCCGCAAGCGCAAGGAACTGCTGTCGTAACAGGAATGAAAACGCGCGGTTTTTCGCATACTAAGCACAAACCCATCGCAGGTTAAAATACTACAGGAAAGAGAACTATGGAAAATAATCTACAAAAAATGCCGGTTATTGCACTGCGCGGGCTTTGCATTTTTCCGGGAATGGTTGTTCACTTTGATGTGGGCAGAGATAAATCGCAGGCAGCTTTGGACGCCGCCATGCAGGGCAACCAAGAGGTATTTCTGGTTGCGCAGCAGGACGTTAAGACCAAGGATCCCCGCTATGATGAGCTATGCGCAGTTGGTACCGTGGCGCAGGTGAAGCAGCTTCTGAAAATATCGGGGAACAACATCCGTGTTATGGTGGAGGGTGTGGAACGCGCCCGTATTGCCGAGCCGGTTGACGGCGAGAGTTATCTGTGCGCCAAAATAGAGCGGTTGCCGGAAAAGAATTTGCAGCGGAAACGCATTTTGCTGCAAGCTTTGCTGCGCCGTTTGAAGGAGGTTCTGGAGGACTTCTTTTTTACCATGTTCGGCAAGATTGACGAAGAGATGGCCGGCCTTTTAACAAACGAAGATGCCGTTTACCTTTGTGATTATGTGGCGCAAAATGCACGGATTAAGCGGCAGGATAAACAGGCAATTCTTAACGAACTTGACGCGGTAAAGCGGATAAAGCTGCTAACTTCTATCCTGGAAGACGAAGTGAAAATCATGAAGGTTGAGCAGGACGTTTACGCCCAGGTGCGGGAAAACGTGGAGCGCAGCCAGCGTGAAAATATTCTGCGGGAGCAGATGAAGGTTATCCAAGAGGAGCTTTCCGGCGAGGACGATTTCGCCCTTGAACTGGATGAATATCAGGATAAAATTGACGCTCTTGCCCTGCCTGAAACCATCAAAACGCGGTTTGAAAAAGAGTTGCGGCGGCTGCGCGGCATGTCCCCCTACGCGGCGGAGGCCAACGTGGTGCGCAACTATCTGGACGTTTGCACCGCCCTGCCATGGAACACGGTAACAGCGGACGATTTGTCCC